>ERZ779992.178-NODE-178-length-50029-cov-4.457518_pt1 | contig 50029 bp, 35 predicted proteins | sample MGYA00511934_ERZ779992 | MGnify/ENA primary metagenome ERZ779992 (study PRJEB29588, sample SAMEA2163248) | human gut metagenome | biome: human gut; feature: human-associated habitat; material: faeces | place: Denmark | collected 2008/2010 ...
GTGAAACTGGGACGGGACAATGATAAAGAGATGATTGAGACCATTCGCTCGGTGACAGACCTTCCGATAGCGATAGATGCCAATCAAGGATGGACAGACCGCCAATACGCGCTCGATATGATTCATTGGCTGAAAGAAAAAGGCGTTGTGATGATAGAACAGCCCATGCCTAAGGAGAAGCTAGAGGATATTGCCTGGATAACACAACAGAGCCCGCTACCGATATTTGCGGATGAATCCTTGCAGCGTCTGGGAGATGTAGCCGCTTTAAAAGGCGCTTTCACGGGAATCAATATAAAGCTGATGAAGTGTACCGGTATGCGTGAAGCATGGAAGATGGTGACATTGGCTCATGCACTCGGCATGCGTGTCATGGTGGGCTGTATGACAGAGACTTCCTGTGCTATTTCTGCAGCTTCACAGTTCTCGCCATTAGTGGATTTTGCCGACCTGGATGGCAACCTGCTTATCTCTAATGATCGCTTTAAAGGGGTGGAAGTGGTGAAAGGAAAGATCACTCTGAATGACTTACCTGGAATCGGTGTCATGAAAATCTGACTTTACTGAATGAATGTCAGAGTGTTAAAGCCATCTGACATACAACGAATGTAAATTTGTCAGGTGTTGTCGTTAACCGCTGTTAAGCTCTAAATATTCTCTGTTAAAAGTGGACAAAAAAGAGTGACAAGTAGAATAAGTGAACGATATTTGTTATTATTTTAACGTCGTAAAAGTTAAAACAATGTCGAATATTAACAATTTAAAGAATTATAAATCATGAAACAGACAACAAAGAACATTCTGGGAGTAGGAGCAATCATTCTTCTTAGCTCAGGAGTTGCAGGATTGACAACTTACAAATTGTTGCAATCTAACGAATCTGCAAAAGAAACATCTTTTAATGAGATGTTCAAGCAGAATCCCAATGTCAAATTGGCTGCTTTTGACGCTGTGAACGCTCAACCTGTTGATTTGACACAGGCTGCCGAGAATTCACTTCATGCTGTCGTACATATAAGGTCTACTCAAGAAGCTAAAACAAGAACTGTTCAGCAAGCGCCGGACATTTTCGATTTCTTTTTTGGTGATGGACGCGGACAGCAACGTCAGGTACAGTCTCAACCTCGTGTAGGTTTTGGTTCGGGAGTAATCATCTCGAAGGATGGATATATCGTAACGAATAATCATGTGATTGAAGGTGCGGATGAAATCAGTGTGAAACTGAATGATAACCGTGAGTTTAAGGGACGCGTGATTGGTACTGACCCTAGCACCGACCTTGCGCTGGTGAAAATTGAGGGTGATGATTTCCCGACTATTCCGGTAGGAGACTCCGAAGCGTTGAAAGTAGGAGAGTGGGTATTGGCAGTAGGTAACCCGTTCAACCTGGGTTCTACAGTGACTGCCGGTGTGGTAAGTGCGAAGTCTCGTGGACTGGGAGCTAATCAGGTAGAATCTTTCATCCAGACCGATGCGGCTATCAATCAGGGTAACAGTGGTGGTGCATTGGTTAATGCGAAAGGTGAACTGGTAGGTATCAATGCCATGCTGTATTCTCCGACTGGTGCTTATTCAGGATACGGTTTCGCTATTCCGGTAAGTATCATGACGAAGGTGGTAACCGACTTGAAACAATATGGTACCGTACAGCGTGCTTTGCTGGGTATCGGCGGTCGTGACATGGGTGATGAAAGGTATCCGGATGAAATCAGAAAAGAGCAGAAAGAACTGGGAGCTACTGAAGGTGTACAGGTAGTCGAAGTAACCGAAGGTGGTTCTGCCGATGGATTCTTACAGAAGAACGATGTCATCCTGAAGTTGAATGACAAGACCGTGAAGACCATGGCCGACCTTCAGGGAACATTGGCTAAGTATCGTCCGGGTGATAAAGTGAAGATCACCGTATTGCGCGACAAGAAAGAAAAGACCTTTACCATTACGTTGAAGAACTCTCAGGGAACAACCAAAGTGGTAAAACAGGCAGATATGGAACTCTTGGGAGCAGCCTTCCGCGCCGTACCTAATGAACTGAAGAAACAGTTGAACTTGGGCTATGGAGTTGAAGTGACCGGTATTGATAACGGAAGAATGAAAGACAGCGGTATCCGCAAAGGTTTCATTATTCTGAAAGCCAACGGCAAGCAGTTGCGCACCGTGCAAGATTTGGAAAATGTAATGAAAGCAGCTTCTCAGTCACCCGATCAGGTACTGTTCATGACGGGAGTTTATCCTTCAGGAAGACGTGCCAACTATGCGGTAGACTTGTCGCAAGCTGAATAAAAGATATTACTGTAAGGTAAAAAGATTTGGAAAGAAAAGGCGTTCCGATTTTTCGGAAACGCCTTTTTGATGTTTTTTTCTTTTTCCGATAATATGGGTGGGAGATGAACAATTGGCTTGTTTTGTCTGTTGTCATTTTAAGAATGGCGGTTGACAAAAAGAGAGCAGGCCCGTCTGTTTAAGAAAATTATAGATTCTTTCTTTGCAAATCTGCCACCTAAATAAAATTAATTTTGTACTTTTGTACCCAAATCATTTTATATAGAATGAGACAGTTAAAGATTACTAAAAGTATCACTAACCGAGAGAGTGCTTCTTTGGATAAATATTTGCAGGAAATCGGTCGTGAAGATTTGATTACTGTAGAAGAGGAGGTAGAACTCGCTCAACGTATCCGTAAGGGTGACCGTATTGCTTTGGAGAAGCTTACGCGTGCTAATTTGCGATTTGTGGTGTCTGTGGCCAAACAGTATCAGAACCAGGGATTGAGCTTGCCTGACTTGATTAACGAAGGTAACCTGGGCTTGATTAAAGCTGCTGAGAAATTTGATGAAACTCGTGGATTCAAGTTTATCAGTTACGCCGTTTGGTGGATTCGTCAGTCTATTCTTCAGGCACTGGCTGAACAGTCGCGTATTGTACGTTTGCCGTTGAACCAGGTAGGCTCACTGAATAAAATCAGCAAGGCGTTTTCTAAGTTTGAGCAAGAAAACGAGCGTCGTCCTTCACCGGAAGAGCTGGCCGATGAGCTGGAAATCCCGGTAGACAAGATTTCGGATACGCTGAAGGTTTCCGGTCGTCACATTTCAGTGGATGCTCCTTTTGTGGAAGGAGAGGACAACAGTCTGCTGGACGTGCTGGTGAACGATGATTCTCCTATGGCCGATCGCTCCTTGGTAAATGAATCACTTTCGAGGGAAATTGACAGAGCACTTTCTACGCTAACCGAAAGAGAAAAGGATATTATCCAGATGTTTTTCGGTATTAACACGCAGGAAATGACGTTGGAAGAAATCGGCGACAAGTTTGGGCTCACACGTGAGCGTGTTCGTCAGATTAAGGAAAAGGCAATTAGAAGATTAAGACAAAATTCTCGTAGTAAGCTGCTCAAATCTTATTTGGGATAAGGTAGAGATTGATTTCCAAAAAACAGAAGAGATGTATGAAGGTTAGCTCAGACCTTGATACATCTCTTTTTGTATGTAGAAAGGCTTTTTCTTTGTTAATTTATATGTCTTCTTTCGGTTTTTACGCATAATTGTGTACTTTTGCCCCCATAAATCGATGAATTATGCGTTATACAAAGTTTTTCTGTTTTCTGTTAATGATGGTATTTGCTGCTTCTGCATTCAGCAAGCAGCCGAAAGATAAGAACAAGTATGGAGTATATCTGGCTGGTGTTTCCGCTTCATTTACTGATTCATTAGTGTATTTCACAGACGTGCAGTATCTGGACAGTGCGGCAGTAGATGATAAAGGAATGTTAGTGGGCCGTGCACTGTATAGTATCCAGTTGAAAGACTATCTGGAACAGAAACAGGATGGAAAGAACCGTACTTGCTTCATGTTTTTCAGCCGTAAAAAGAAAAACGTGCAGAAGGAATTGAAGAAATTGAAGGAAAAATATACCAAGGGTGGTTCATTGTTCCTTCAGGATGTGAATGCGGAATTTAAGTTTGAAAAGCCTGATTTTGAATGATGCAGATGAAGACATGGCTTTACACCCTGTTGGTGATCGTATTGGCCGCCTGTTCCAATGAAATTCCGGAACAACAGCCTGCGAAACGCTCTGGGCGTACGGTGCTGGCATACTTGATTTCGAATAGTCCTGAATCTTTGGAGGGGAATCTACAAGACAATGTGGTGGATATGTACATGGCATTGGCTGAAATAAAAGATTCCTGTACGTTACTGGTATTTTATCGTCCGCAGGAATATAGCAGTTATTTGGATGTACCCACGTTGCTATGTTTTGATACGGATGGGCGTGGTAATATCAATAACCTTCCAGCCCTGACAGGGACGGATTTGACGTTTGAGTCTGTATGCCAGGTAGCACAGAAGAAAGAATATACGATGAACAGCCAGATAGCCACTGATCCGGTTGTCATGGAAGAAGTTCTTAAGGACATGCAGAAGATTGCTCCTTCTGACAGTTATGGTCTTATTTTAGGTTCGCATGCTTCGGGCTGGATGAAGGGGACTTCCGTTCCGACAAAGGCTTTTGGCGATGACGATGGTTACAATATAGATATTCCGGATCTGGCTGATGTGTTGAAGAATAGTTTTTCAGAGAAGCTTGATTTCGTATTGTTTGATGCCTGTATGATGGGTACAGCAGAAGTGGGCTATGAATTGAAAGAGATCACTTCACATTGTATTGCTTCCGTAATGGAGACTCCGGCCTTAGGATTTCCTTATAAGCAGGTATTCTCTTATCTGTATTCTGAGAATATAGATTATTCTGCTGTGTGCCATGAATTTATTTCTTTCAATAAAGTAAACAATGCCTGGGGTACATGTGCAGTGATGGATTGTAGTCAAATGGAAAATCTGGCCAGTGCGGTAAAAGCAAAACTTTCAGAATGGGAGGATGCGCTTTCTTCTGTGTCTATGCAGAATGTACAGCAGTATGGAGCTTATGGACGGGGGCGTGATTATCGATACTTTTCTTATGACTTGCTTGATTTCTTCCGTGAACTAGGACGGAAGAGCGGAGTGAAGAACTTAGATTTGAATGAAGCTGTGTCAATCGTGCAGTCGGCCCTGAACCAGGCTGTGATAGCTAAAGATTGCTTGTCAGGCACTGACTATGAATTTGATGGAGTCATAGTTGATGAAGCCCGTTTTTGTGGAATCGGTATGTATATTCCTGGAGAATATAATCGTTATGTTGCTAATAAAACAACTTGGAATAGTTACTACGAGCAGTCTATCTCATGGTATCGTGCCGCAGGTTGGGCAGATTTAAAATTGAACTAATTACAAATTTCTTTACTCTTTGTGTGAACATTCTATCGGCTAAGTGTGTTTTTATTTATTAAAACAGCTTTATAGGTATGTGGAATTTCATCAAAGAATTACGACGTAAGGACCACCAGCGTTATCTTGGTGGGCTGGATTTCTTTAAATATATTGGTCCCGGTTTGCTTGTGACCGTTGGTTTTATAGATCCGGGCAACTGGGCTTCTAATTTTGCAGCAGGAGCAGACTTCGGCTATTCCTTGTTGTGGGTGATTACCTTGTCTACTATTATGCTCATTGTGTTGCAGCATAATGTGGCTCACTTAGGAATTGTTACCGGACTTTGCTTGAGTGAGGCTGCTACTAAATATACACCGAAATGGGTGTCACGCCCTATCTTGGGAACGGCTGTACTGGCGTCTATCTCCACTTCTCTGGCAGAGATTTTGGGAGGAGCCATTGCCTTGGAAATGTTATTCGATATTCCTATTATCTGGGGTTCCCTTCTCACCGCTTTCTTTGTCACAATCATGCTGTTTACCAATTCCTACAAGCGGATTGAGCGCTCTATTATTGCATTTGTGTCGGTGATAGGACTGTCATTTCTCTATGAACTTTTCCTGGTTGACATTGACTGGCCTTTGGCTGCCCGTTCATGGGTGACGCCTTCCATTCCTGAGGGAAGTCTGTTGGTGATAATGAGTGTGCTGGGAGCCGTGGTGATGCCTCATAACTTGTTCTTGCACTCGGAAGTGGTACAGAGTCGGGAATACAATAAGAAGGACGATGCTTCTATCCGTAAGTTATTAAAATATGAATTCTATGACACCTTGTTCTCTATGGGAGTAGGATGGGCCATCAACAGTGCGATGATTCTGCTGGCTGCAGCTACCTTTTTTGCCAATCATATCGGAGTGGAAGAGTTGCAGCAGGCCAAGAGTTTGTTGGAACCTTTGCTGGGCAATCAGGCTGCTACCATCTTTGCTCTTGCCTTGCTGATGGCAGGTATCTCTTCCACTGTGACAAGCGGGATGGCCGCCGGTTCCATTTTTGCCGGTATGTTTGGTGAATCCTATCATGTAAAGGATGTGCACTCTCGTGTAGGAATTCTGCTTTCATTAGGAATAGCACTGGTTGTCATTCTGTTCATCGAGAATCCTTTCCAAGGATTGATCATCTCACAAATGATACTGAGCATTCAGCTTCCGTTTACCATTTTCTTGCAGGTAGGGTTGACCTCCTCTAAACGGGTCATGGGGCAATATGCCAACTCCCGGTGGAGCAGTTTTGTGCTTTACACCATGGCAGTGGTTGTATCTGTGCTGAATCTGGCTCTTCTTTTCTCAGAAAGTTTTTAAGCTGTCCGTAAATCGGTGCCTGACATCTTTTTCTTGTAGTGGTATGCCAGCATCAAAGCTGCCACGGCGAAGGCCAAGGCATCGGATAACGGCATGCTGAACCATACACCTTCCACGCCATAGAAGGGTGGGAGAAAAGCCAGTCCCGGAAGGAGGAAGAGCAGCTGGCGGGAAAGAGACAGGAAGATGGAAATCCGGGCTTTTCCGATGGACTGAAAGAACTGGGTGATGACAATCTGTGCACCTACCACCGGGAAGGATAGAATACCAATTCTCAGAGCCAGTGTCGCTTCATCAGTCAGTTCGTGGTTGTCGGTGAACATGCCGACAAATACGCCGGGAAACAGCTCACCGATTATAAATCCTAAGGTGGTAATGATACATCCTGCCGTGATTCCCAGTTTCAGGGTCCTTTTTACGCGGTCGAAATGCTGTGCACCGTAGTTGTATCCTGTGATGGGCTGCATTCCCATGGTGATACCCATCACAATCATGACAAAGAGCATCTGGATACGGTTGAGGATGCCGAATGCACCGATGGCCATATCACCTCCATAGTTGAGCAGACGGTTGTTGATGAAAATCACGATGCAGCAGGCACACACATTCATGACGAAGGGCGACATGCCGATGGCAAAAATATTGGCTATGATGTGCTGTTTCAACCGCATGCTGTGACGCTGGAACCGGATATAAGTCTTCGGGCTGTAGAAGTGATACAATACCCACAGCATGCCGATGAATTGTGAACAGATGGTCGCAAGTGCCGCTCCCCGGATTCCCCAGTTCAGTACAAAAATAAAAATCGGAGCCAGAATAATGTTGCAGCCTACGGTCAGCATGGAAGAAAGCATGGCTTTTTTCGGATAACCGGTGGCACGCATGATGTTGTTAAGCCCGATCATCACGTAGGAAATCGGACTGCCCAATAAAATTACCTGCATAAAATCGCGGGCATACGGCAAGGTAGCTTCGCTGGCTCCGAAGAAAAAGAGAATTGGTTCCAGGAAGATAAATGCCAGTCCGCCGTAGAAGATGGCATTAATGACACAAAGAATGGCTACGTTGCCGAGAATGTCTTCTGCCCCCTTTTTATCCTTCTGTCCCAGTCGGATGGAAGAAAGTGTAGCACCTCCTACGCCTACCAGTGTACAGAAGGCTACCAGCAGGTTCATCAGCGGAAAGGTAATGGCCAAACCGGAAATGGCCAGGGCTCCCACTCCATGACCGATGAAAATACTGTCGATGATGTTATACAAGGAAGTCAGTGTCATTCCGATAATGGCAGGAATGGAATATTCCACCAGCAGTTTCCCGATAGGGGCTTCTCCCAATATGTGCGGATTGTTTTCTTTCATGTACGTTTGTTTATTTTAATTTCCAAAGTTAGGAATATGAAGCAATATTTTAGAACTTTGTACCGTTAAATCAAACTAAACATACCAATGGACAAAACTAAATGCGTAGCAGCACTTTTTGATTTTGACGGAGTAGTAATGGACACTGAGTCACAGTACAGCATCTTTTGGAATGAGGTAGGGAAAAAATACCATCCGGAATACGAGGAATTCGGAAAAATCATCAAGGGACAGACGCTGCGGCAGATTTACGACCGTTATTTTCAGGGAATGGAGCATGAACAGGCTGAAATTACAGAAGGTCTGAACCGTTTCGAGACAGAGATGCGCTATGAATATGTGCCGGGAGTGGCAGAGTTCATGCAGAGTCTTCGTGCCCATGGAGTGAAAATAGCCATAGTGACCAGCTCGAACGAGAAGAAAATGGCCAATGTGTATGCGGCACATCCTGAATTGAAGGACATGGTGGACCGGATACTCACAGCCGAGATGTTTCAGAAATCCAAGCCGGACCCCGATTGTTTTTTGCTTGGAGCCAAAGTTTTCGAGACTCTCCCGGCCAATTGCGTCGTGTTTGAAGATTCGTTCCATGGCATTCAGGCGGGAAACGCAGCAGGCATGCCTGTAGTGGGACTGAGTACCACCAATCCGGCGGAAGCCATTCAAAATCAGTGCGCCCGAGTGATTCCAGATTTCACCTGTTTTACGTATGAAGAAATGATGAACTTGCTGTAAGGCTTGTCTGATTCGGAAAAATCGGCTATTTTTGCGGAAATTTTATTAATTCAGAAGAAAACTATGGCAGGATATCTTTCAGGTGATACTCGTAAAGTAACGACTCACCGTTTGATTGAGATGAAACAGAGAGGTGAAAAGATTTCCATGTTGACCTCTTATGATTATACAATGGCGCAGATTGTAGACGGCGCAGGTGTGGATGTGATTCTGGTAGGTGATTCAGCTTCGAATGTGATGGCGGGTAACGTGACGACCTTGCCTATTACCGTGGAGCAGATGATTTATCATGGAAAGTCAGTGATGCGCGGTGTGAAGCGTGCATTGGTAGTGGTGGATATGCCATTCGGTTCTTATCAGGCAGACCCGTTTGACGGGGTACGCAATGCTATCCGCATCATGAAAGAAACACATGCCGATGCCCTGAAGCTGGAAGGCGGTGAAGAAGTCATCGACGTGATTCGCCGTATTATCGGTGCCGGAATGCCCGTGATGGGACACCTGGGACTGATGCCTCAGTCTATCAATAAATACGGAACTTACGGTGTACGCGCCAAAGAAGACGCAGAAGCTGAAAAGCTGATCAAGGATGCGCGTCTGTTGGAAGAAGCCGGATGCTTCGCTCTGGTACTGGAGAAAATTCCGGCTGCACTGGCAACCCGTGTGGCTCAGGAACTGACTATTCCGGTTATCGGAATCGGAGCCGGTGGAGGAGTAGACGGACAGGTATTGGTAGTGACTGACATGCTGGGTATGACCAAAGGATTCAGCCCGCGTTTCCTTCGTCGCTATGCTGACCTGAATACCGTGATGACCGATGCCATCGGACATTATGTAGCCGACGTGAAAGCTTGTGACTTCCCTAACGAGTCAGAACAATACTAAGATTATCACTTATAAGCCGCAGATGCATGGACTGCAAAGTCCGGTTCTTCCGGACAATTTAAAAGTCGCAGTCTGTGCATCTGTGTTTTCTATCAGATGTAGAAAAAATGTGGAACAAGAATTTTAATCTTTTGCTCATCGCTAATTTTTTCCTGTATACGGCAGTGTATATGCTGTTTCCCGCACTTCATCACTGGATGGTGTCAGAAGGAGGGTATACGGGATTTCAGGCCGGAGGTGCCATAGCTATCTTTGGAGCTTCTCTTTTCCTTTTGGGAGCGTTCAATAATTATTTGGTCGATACGTTTAAGCGTAAGAATGTGTGTACGCGCAGCCTTCTGCTGCTGGCGCTTTTGGGATTGTTGTATCCATACGCCGGAGAGTGGGGGATGATTTTCCTTTTGCGTGTGCTTCAGGGAGCCTTGTTTGGGGTGGTACTGATGGCCATGGGCAGTACCCTGGTCATCGATGTAACTCCCAGCCAGTACAGAAACAAGGCCAGTGTGGTTTTCACCTGGTCGGGGGTACTCGGTATGCTGTGCGGCATCCTGTTGGGATATAATGCAGGCTGGTATCTTTCTTTCCAGCAACAGATTTATCTGTTTGTGGGACTTTGCGCCCTTCCGGTCGTACTGGTGTCCATGGTGGAAGTCTGTTTTCGTGCTCCGTTGGACCTTCCGTTGCTGTCGTTCGACCGTTTTCTGCTTTTCCGTACCTTGATTCCGGGGCTGAACATGATGGTGGTTCCCTTCATTTTAGGGGTGCTGTTCAGCTCGATTTTCGATACTTTTTTCTACATTTGTATCATAGCCGGATTTATCGTCTTCCTGCTGCTGGACCGCGTGGTTCGCAAGCAAGTGAACGGCCGCCTGCTGAATGGTGTCGGACTGGTATTGATGTGCGTGGCAGTATGGATATTGGGCTGTTCCACCGAAAAAGGAATGCTGGTGGGAGCAGGTTTCCTGACCGGATTGGGCATGGGTTTCTCCCTGCTTCAGTTCTTGCGGATGATGATACGTCTTCCTTTGCACTGTGAGCGCGGAACGGGCTATCACACCTATCAGTTGCTTTGGGAGTCGGGTGTCATGCTGGGCGTGTTCTTCGGGAAATATACAGAAGACATCTCCGGACAACAATTCCGCGCTGCATCGCTCATTCTGCTGGCAGGCCTGTTGATTTATCAGGCAGTGGTGCACGGCTATTTCATGAAACGAATGAAGAATAGATAACTTAACTAATATAAAGAATATGGCAGACGACAAGAAAATTATCTTTTCAATGGTGGGAGTGAGCAAATCATTCCAGAACAACAAACAGGTATTGAAAGACATCTACCTATCCTTTTTTTATGGCGCGAAAATCGGAATCATCGGTTTGAACGGTTCCGGTAAGTCTACTTTGATGAAAATCATTGCCGGAATCGAAAAGAACTACCAGGGTGAAGTGGTATTTTCACCGGGTTATTCTGTAGGTTATCTGGCACAGGAACCTCAGCTTGACGATACGAAGACCGTGAAGGAAGTCGTGATGGAGGGAGTACAGCAGGTGGTAGACACGCTGGCTGAATACGAAGAAATCAATCAGAAGTTCGGTTTGCCGGAATATTATGAAGATCCGGAAAAGATGGACGCACTCTTTGCGCGTCAGGCCGAACTGCAGGATATTATTGACGCTACCGATGCGTGGAATCTTGACAGCAAACTGGAACGTGCGATGGATGCATTGCGCTGTCCGCCCGAAGACCAGCTGGTGAAGAACCTTTCGGGAGGTGAACGCCGCCGTGTGGCTTTGTGCCGTCTGTTGTTGCAGAAACCGGACATCCTGTTGCTCGACGAGCCGACCAACCACCTGGATGCAGAAAGCATTGACTGGCTGGAACAGCACTTGCAGCAGTACGAAGGAACGGTAATTGCCGTAACACACGACCGTTACTTCCTGGATCATGTAGCCGGATGGATTCTGGAGCTCGACCGTGGTGAAGGTATTCCTTGGAAGGGAAATTATTCAAGCTGGCTGGAGCAGAAGACCAAGCGTATGGAAATGGAAGAGAAGACGGCCAGCAAACGTCGTAAGACGCTGGAACGCGAGTTAGAATGGGTGCGCATGGCTCCTAAGGCTCGTCAGGCCAAGGGTAAGGCTCGTCTGAATTCGTACGACAAACTCTTGAACGAAGATGTGAAGGAGAAGGAAGAAAAGCTGGAAATCTTTATCCCGAACGGTCCGCGTCTGGGAAACAAGGTTATCGAAGCCAAGCATGTGGCCAAGGCGTATGGCGACAAACTGCTTTTCGACGACTTGAACTTCATGCTGCCGCCTAACGGTATCGTGGGAGTTATCGGTCCGAACGGTGCCGGAAAGACGACGTTGTTCCGCCTGATTATGGGCCTGGAAAGTGTGGATAAAGGTGAGTTTGAAGTAGGAGAGACTGTGAAAGTGGCCTATGTAGACCAGCAGCACAAGGATATTGACCCGAACAAGACCGTATACCAGGTAATCAGTGGCGGTAACGACCTGATTCGTATGGGTAACCGCGATGTGAATGCCCGTGCATACCTGAGCCGCTTCAATTTCTCCGGTTCTGATCAGGAAAAACTCTGCGGTATGCTTTCCGGTGGTGAGCGTAACCGTCTGCACCTGGCCATGGCATTGAAGGAAGAAGGTAACGTGCTGTTGCTCGACGAGCCGACCAACGATATTGACGTAAATACCCTCCGTGCGCTGGAAGAAGGTCTGGAAGACTTTGCCGGATGTGCCGTATTTATCAGCCACGACCGTTGGTTCCTCGACCGTATCTGTACCCACATCTTAGCTTTTGAAGGAGACAGTCAGGTGTTCTACTTCGAGGGTTCTTATACGGAATACGAAGAAAACAAGATGAAGCGTATGGGTAATGTAGAGCCGAAACGCGTACGTTATCGCAAGTTGATGGAAGACTAATTTTCTGTAAATTATACAGGATGAAAAAAGGCTTCGACGTTCACCGAAAAACGTCGAAGCCTTTTTGTTTAAACGTCCTTGCGTTTTACTTGAAACGCAAGTGCGTTTTGATTCAAACGCACTTGTGTTTGACCTAAAACGTACTTACGTTTTGGAATGAATCAGTGAACTTTACTGAATCAACATATTTTCAACCTCTTCCAGGCATCCGTCAGTCTTTTCCGGAGTGATTTGGAGAAGACGAGCCAGCAGGGAATAAATCGATACATTACGGAATTTCGGAGCCTCGTATCCCTTCTTGAAATCCGGTCCGCATGCCCGGAACATCACCTGCATGTCGTCGTAGGTCGGGTCGAATCCATGGGCGCCCGGAAGTGTCTTGTTGCCCTCTTCCACCAGCCAGCCTAAATCAGGCAGCACAATGATGTCGCCCACACGTGGATTGCTTCCATAGTTCAAATAAGCAGGAATATCTTCTTTTTTCCATACCTGTACGTGATTCAGTCCCTGTAATGCCTGATACACGGAGTCGCGGTATTCCGGTTTCGTATAAATCTGTGCCGGAAGATTCCCGTCAATCAAAGTATACCATTTTTCGTTCAACAGGTGCTTGATGGGTACAAAGCGGTCTGCACTGACAGTCGCCATTCCGTGGTCGGAGGTCACAATCAGGTTGATGTCCTTTCCGAAAGGCAAGCTTTGAAGTCCTTCCCATAAGTATTTCATGAGGGCATCCAGCTCTTCCACGCAGCGGCGTGTTTCCTTGCTGTGCGGACTATAAGTGTGTCCGTAGGTATCAGAATCTTCGAAATAAATCATAACCAGCTGGGGGCGTTCTTCTTCCGGCAGCTTCAGCATTCTCAGTGCCTCCGCCACACGCTCCGTCTGGGTGAGCCGGGGTTTCTGGTCGTACACGTGATAGTAGGTGGGGCGCTGTCCTTTTACGGAAATGTCAGAGCCTACCCAGTAGATGTTTCCCGTCTTGATACCCTGCTTCTGTGCGGTAATCCAGATAGGTTCTCCGCCATAGTAGGACGCATCGTTGCGGGTTTTCAGGTTGCTCATCTTGTAAAGTTCCTGGCGCTGTGGGTCCCAGAAGGTATTGGCTACGATACCATGGTGGTCGGGCACCAGTCCCGTAGCAATGGTGTAATGGTTGGGGAAGGTCTTCGAAGGGAATGATGGAATCATGGTGGCCTTTACGCCTTCACGAGCCATCCGGTCGAAGAACGGTGTGTCGTACATCTGCGGGTAGTCCCAGCGGAACCCGTCGAGGGATACAATGACGGTGTAGTGCTTTCCGGCCCAGATAGAGAGGCAGATGCACCACATCATACACAGCGAGATAAGTTTTTTCATAAGTCTGGTTATTGTTAGAGGTGATAAAAAAGAAAGGTGTATTGCCGTTCTTTTGTGGGCAATACACCTTTTATGTAAAGGGTTAGTCTTTCATTAGAAAGTCAGTCTTACACCCACCTGGCAGTGCCAGCGTGAGCTGATGTCGCTCTTCTGGATTTCAGCTTTGTTATAAGAGAAAGATGCGATTTTATTGCCATCTGCATCTGTAGAAAGTCCTGTCATAGTCAGCGGTGATAAATTATAAGCTGAGCTATAGCTTGCTCCCCATTTCTTGTTCAACATATTAGCGAAGTTGATGATATCGAATGTAAATTCTAGTTTTCCAACTCCTTGCACATTGTAGATAGTTTGTGCCAAGTGTAAATCGATTTCATGCTCCCAGTTGCTCAGGTTAGAGTTACGTTCTGCATACTGACCTCTGTGGTTTTTGGCGTAGCTATCGTTTTCAATCCACTGCTTGAATGCTTCACGGCTTTCTTCAGCAGTCATTGTTACATTTCCTTGTTTGTCGGTAATGTCTACGAAGTTCATTTTGCTCAATTCTTCGTTAGTCGGGATGTAGAGCAAAGAGTTGCCAGACCATTTGTCACCGTTGTAGTCAGATTTTTCGTTCATTGTTAGGCTATAGCGACTTCCTGAGAATCCGTTGTAGATAACAGATACAGTAGTACTTGTCCATCCATTCCAGTATTTCGGACTGTTGTAAGAAGCCTGAACCATTACACGGTGGGGGATGTCAAATTTAGAGAAACCAAGTTCATTTCCAGAGTTGGTGTCTACAGAGTAGTTGTACTTCCAGTTAGAATAAGCTACAGAGCTTGTTCCATCGTTTACAGATTTTGCATGTCCAAAAGTGTATGATGCAGACAAGTCCAAACCAAAGTTGAAATGTTTTTCAAGCAGGGCAGACAGCGCATAAGTATAACCTTTGTTTGTATTCTTCAGATTGATGATGCTGTAGTAGTTGCCTGAATTGAACTTATAGTAAGGAGCTGCAGATGCTTCATTTCCGGCTACTGCATATACCTTGTTACCACTTTGAGTCAGTGCCAGATTTTCAAAGAATACATTGTTCATGGTCTTTGAGTAGATACCTTCCAATGTCATCTTTACATCACCCGGCAGTCTTTGCTCCAATGCAAGGTTCATACGAAATACTTGCGGGTATTTGAAGTTCTTGTCTACAGTTACAATGTCTGGTTTTGCAGAAGCACCGCTTTGTGAATTAGCTGCTCCCAGCGGATTGTCTGCATATTCTCCCAGTTTCGGTGCGTCGTAAGTGTAGTTTCCGTCTGCATCTTCTGGAGTAATTGTGGTTCCTTTACTTTCCATACCAGTGTTATTGAAAGCATTAGACAGCCATACGAACGGTACACGTCCTGTGAAGATACCGATACCACCGCGGAGCAATGTGTTATGTGAATCATTAGTGTACCAACGGAAACCTACACGCGGTGAGAACAAGACTTTTGCACTAGGATTCTGACCTACACGTGCGTTCAGATTCTGTGATTCAGCAAACTGGTTGAATGCATCGTTTGTAGTTGGATTATTGAAGATAACCGGAATGTCGATACGCAAACCGTATGTCAGATTGAAGTTGTTATTGATATCCCATTTGTCTTGTGCATAGAATCCGAACTGACCAGACTTCATGGCCGGAGCCCATTTGGTGTTACCACCTGTAAGGTCTGGATCAGTGTACTTATAAGTATATTTATAAGGTCTGTCTGCAACGAAATCTTCCAATGAATTATAGTACCATGAACCGTTAGAAGCCTGGATGAAAAGGTTTGTCATCTTGTAGATTTCATTGTGTGTACCGAATGTCAGAGTATGATTACCCAAATACCATGAAAGGTTATCTTCGAATGTGTAGATGTCCTGATCCAAGTAATTAGCTCCAGAAGAATATTCCGTACCGATGTTGGCAGTGATGTTTGTTCCGTCCGGTGCAGGAATATTGCTGATTTGCACAGTTGGTCCCTGGTATGCTACATCACGGTGGTCACGAATGAAGCTGGCAGAAGCACGGAACTCGTTGTACAAATTCTGTCCCAAATGAGAAGTTAACTCTGCTACGATAGAATTGGTTTTGTTGTTCATGCGGTAACCACTGTTTTCAAACATATAGCTGGTTGAACCAACTCCATAGTTGTCATCGTAAGAGTTATTGTGCTGATAGCGTAAGGCCAATTTGTGGTTTTGGTTGATGTTCCAGTCAATACGTGCTAACAAGCCAAATGATTTGTTGTCAATGTTACGTTGTGCGTAATTCTCCTGGAAACCTGTCATATTGTAATATGCATCAGCAATTTGTTTAGCTTGGTCCGAAGTGAGGTAGGAAGTTGTATATCCCGGGTAAATGCTTGAAGGATAAGATTCTTTCTTCGCTTCTGCGCTTACAAAGTAGAACAATTTGTCTTTTACGATAGCACCGCCCAATGTTCCACCATAAGTACGAGTGTACTGCTGAGTGAGTGGAGATTTCTCATAATCGCGTACGGCACTGTATTTGCCATACATGTTGTGGTTGTTGAAGTAAGTGTAAGCCGAACCGTGAGTGGTGTTAGTACCCTGCTTGGTAATGGCATTGATACCACCTCCGGTAAATCCGCTCTGACGTACGTCGAAAGGAGCAACAACTACCTGAATTTCCTGGATGGCATCCATCGAAATCGGGTTGGCACCTGTCTGGCCACCGTTAGTTCCAGATGCTGACAAACCGAACACGTCGTTACTTACTGTACCGTCAATCTGGAAGCTGTTGTAACGGTTGTTTGAACCGGCGAATGTGATACCTCCGTTCTTTGAAGTCATGGCCATCGGCATGTTCTTCACGATGTCGTACACGTTACGGTCGACAGTCGGAGTGTTTTCGATTTTCTGTGTAGAGAAGTTGTGTGCAGCTCCGGCATTCGCTTTTGCATCAGCTACGACTACTACTTCGTCCAACAGTTCTGAACTTGGTTTCATTTCGGCATTCAGGCTGAGTGTGTTACCCAGTTCAAGTGAAATACCTGTAAATGCAGTTTTGTTGTAACCTACGTATGAGATTTCAATTTTGTAGGGACCACCGGTACGCATACCTTGGATGGTGTAACGTCCATCTACGTTTGTTACTGCACCGTAGAGAGTACCTGACGGTTCGTGGATAGCTACCACTGTAGCACCGATAACCGGAGCTTTGGTTTCATCTAAAACTTTTCCGCTGATAGCAGAAGTTGTTACCTGAGCATTTGCGCCAACAGCCATGGCTGAAACGACTAATGCGGAAAACAGGAATTTGGAATGATGTACCATAAAATTTTAATTAAATTGTAAATCTATTTTCGCGTTTTAATTCGCTTAATACTTTGTAGTTAAGTTCGTTGAATCTTTTTGTATTACTTGTTTTTTCTGTTGCAAAGTTAAAAAATCTTTTTACCGAATAATTGGATAGTAGGCGATTTAACAAATTAGGCAATAAATAATTAACTATTTTATTTCTCTATATGGTAGGAATTGTGAAATAGTAAATTCCTTTTTGCTTGATTTTGTGTGAGTTGTAAGAACTGGGCAATGTGTAATAAGTTTGTAATTTATGGAGTAATGAAAGCATAATCTGACAAGGTTATTGTATGAATCCTGAATTTGTTTTCATTTTGCTTTGTCGCAAAGTTTTTATGGGCTTTTGTTTTTTTGCGTATTTTTGCGGAAAAGAAAATAGAAACTTATCAATATGAAACAAAAATTGGAAGAGAATAAAGGTATTCCGGCTTCTTTGCTATGGATGCTGGCCATTATATCAGGACTTTCAGTGGCAAATTTGTATTATAACCAGCCGTTGCTGAATCGTATCAGTGAGGATTTGGGTATCTCGGAGTTTACAGCTAACCTGATACCTATGACCACACAGATTGGGTATGCACTGGGATTGTTGTTTATTATCCCTTTGGGGGATTTGTACAAGCGGAAGAATATCATTGTTATTAACTTTCTCTTGTTGTCGGTGGCGACTTGCAGCATTGCCATGTCTGTGAATGTGTTTTACATCTTGCTGGCTTCGCTGGTGACAGGAATTTGTTCGGTCATGCCACAGATTTTTATTCCGATTGCTGCACAGTTTTCGCTGCCTCAGAATAAGGCACGCAATGTGGGGATGATGGTCAGCGGTCTGCTGACCGGTATTTTGGGTTCACGGGTAATCAGCGGTTTTGTAGGCGAATACTGGGGATGGCGTACGATGTATTATATTGCAGCCGTCATCATGTTGCTTTGTATTTTTGTGGTGGTTCGGGTGTTGCCGGATATGCCGCTAAATTTCAAGGGTACGTACAAAGGACTGATGAAATCGCTTTTTACGCTGTACAGGGACAATTCGACCATTCGTCTGGTATCTGCTCGTGCCGGATTATGCTTTGGTAGTTTCCTGGCGTTATGGGCGTGCCTGGCCTTTAAGTTGAGTGGGGAACCGTTTTATGCAGGAAATAACATCATCGGTATGCTGGGACTGTGTGGAGTGGCCGGTGCACTGACGGCCTCTTTTGTCGGGAGTCTGGCACATAAGTTTGGAGTGCGGTTTTTTACTTTTGTTGGTTGTTCTCTCATCATTGCAGCCTGGATAATCATGTTTATTTTCCAGAATTCTTATTTAGGTTTTATTGTGGGAATTATTGTGATAGATATCGGTATGCAATGTGTGCAGATAGGTAATCAAACCTGTGCATTGTCGCAGGCTCCCAAGGCGACCAACCGGGTGAATACCATCTTTATGACGACTTATTTTGTGGGTGGCTCACTGGGAACCTTTCTGGCCGGCACATTCTGGCACGCTTGGGGCTGGACCGGAGTGGTATGTGTAGGAATCGGCCTGACACTGATTTCACTGCTTGTGACACTTTTTACTCGAAACTGATTATTCAAATGAACGAATATATATGAAAAAGAATGTGATTTATTTGAACGACTGGCTGGCTATTCATCCGTATACGACAGTTTGTTCTTCAGATACGTTTTTTGTGGAGTTGGCCAACAAACTTTATGCGGCCTGTCATTTAGAGGAATTGCCTGGGACGTTTCGCAAGAATTTAAGTTTGTATATGGCAGCTTATCTGGAAGACATCATTTCCGGCCTGGGATTGTGGCAAGGATTTACCACTGCTCATACCCGTTTATATGGCAGGTGTCTTCCATTCTATCCCACGGGAAAAGATTATATAAAGGGAGAGGTAAACCTGGAGGACGTACGTTTCATTATCTGGAATACATGGCAGAAGGCTCCTTACTCACACGGGTATGTAAATCCGCTGGATACCTCAATCTTAAAGCAGGCACAGGCTTTCCTACCTTTACTGGAGGAAGCTTATGAAGTAGCTCCGGAGAATGAGTTGCTGAAGGATTATTTTGCCGGCTATGCAGATGAAAAAGAGGCTGACCGGAAATTGTCATGGCTTTTCGGGCACACTTACCTTACGGAACCTTCTATGCTGCCTTATATTGAACGGGTGGCACCGGACGACCGTTTTATTATCCCTACGGGTCCTTTGGCGTTGTTCCTTCACGAATGGATTGAGTTGTTGGCTGGTAAGCAGGCTGCGTGCTGGAAATCGTTTCCTCGTCTGTATCAGGAGGAAAAGGAAATGCCGGAAACTGTTTTGCAGAAGAATGCGGAGATTTATCGTCTCTTTACCTTGTGGACTGGCGGACGGAAGATTATTTATCTCAATGGCTATGCGTCATTGAAACGCTTTCTGGTAGAGATTCTGCGGTGGCCGGATGATGAGAATCACACCTTGCCGCAGATGAAGAATTGCCGGAACTTTGTATTGATGGTGGATGAGCAGAAAGGGCTTTTGCTGGCGAAGGATGTGTGTGAATACATCGCCGACACGGAAAATCCTTATTACGATCAGGAAGAGTCTTCGCAAAATGCATTCCGTATGTTGACGGAGGAGATGCTTTGTCCGCCGGATTTGCTGCATTATTGCATTGAGAAAAACTTGCTGCCCGATGCAGAATTGCCTGAAGTAGGAGAGAAGATGCTGGTGAAACTGAATGCGGACTTTATTGCGCGGCATTCATTACTGTATTATTATCGCGGCGATTGATTTTGTCGAGTATATAACATAAAAAAAGCACGAACCGAAATTCGTGCTTTTTTTATGTTATGATGGATATAGATTAGCAAACTTTGTGTGAACCGTCGCTGATAACTACATCGTATACTTTCGGGCTGCGACCGAATTTTTCTTTGAAGCGTTCTTTTGCTGTAGAAATGAATGTTTCGTACAATTCATTCTTAACCAGGTTGATGGTACATCCACCGAATCCACCGCCCATTACGCGTGAACCAGTAACTCCACAGTCAAAAGCAATATCGTTCAGGAAGTCGAGCTCTTCGCAGCTTACTTCATACAGTTTGCTCATACCATGGTGAGTTTCATACATTTTCTGTCCCACTGTTTCGTAGTCGCCTTTTTCCAATGCGTCGCATACGTCGAGCACGCGCTGGATTTCTTCGATTACGTATTCAGCACGCATGTAGTCTTCTTCAGAAACTTCAGCTTTTACTTCGTTCAGCATATCCATTGTGCAGTCTCTCAGGAATTCTACAGTCGGGTGGTTCTTCTTGATAGCAGCTACAACAGCTTCGCAGCTCTGACGGCGTTTGTTGTATGCAGAAGATGCCAGTTCATGTTTTACTACAGAATCAACCAATACCAAACGGTATCCGTCCGGTCTGAACGGGAAGTACTGGTATTCCAGTGAACGGCAGTCCAGACGAATCAGGTGACCTTCTTTACCAAATACAGAAGCAAACTGGTCCATGATACCGCAATTAACTCCGCAGTAGTTGTGTTCTGTAGCCTGACCTACTTTAGCCAGTTCGAATTTGTCAATTTTGTTGTCGCCGAACAAATCGTTCAAAGCGTATGCGTATGTAGATTCCAATGCAGCAGAAGAAGACATACCTGCACCCAGAGGCACATCACCTGCAAATGCGGTATTGAAGCCTTTTACGTCAACTCCGCGTTTGATCATTTCACGGCAAACACCAAAGATATAACGTGCCCAGCTTGCTTTCGGAGCATCTTCTTCGTTCAATCCGAATTCTACGTAATCTTTCAAGTCGATAGAATAAGCGCAAACTTTATCTTTTCCGTTCGGTTTGATTTCAGCCACCATACCTTTGTCTACAGCTCCCGGAAATACAAAACCTCCGTTGTAGTCAGTGTGCTCACCAATCAGGTTGATTCGTCCCGGAGAAGTATATACTGAGCCTGTTGTACCGTCGAAATGCTTGATAAAGCGGCTTCTTACAAATTCTATGTCCATAATGATAAAAATTAAAGGTTAATAAATTCTGGTATATAAACAAGAAAGGATGAAGAATGAGCCCATCCTTCATCCTTATGTATTTTTTATTCAGTCGGAATGTCTTTATTTACATTCTTGCATCCAATCAACGCATAGAATAACAAGTATGCCAATGCGGCTGCAATTACGATAAAGCTGTTCAGGTAACCTGCTGAGTCGGCTACTCCACCTTGTAACAGCGGAAGTAATCCACCACCGCAAACCATTACCATGAAGATTCCGGAAGCAGCTTCTGTGTATTTACCCAGTCCTTCTACAGCCAGGTTGAAGATACCACCCCACATGATTGAAGTACAGAGTCCGCAGAGTGCCATACACATTACGCTGACAGGAACAGCTTCCAGTCCGAATGACAGGCTTGCTCCGCTTTTGAATACCGGCATGTTGACTACGCTGGTCAACGGAGTTACGAAAGCAATGCCGATCAAAATCAATCCGAGAATAGAAGCTACGGTCAACATGGCCTTACTACTGAACTGAGCACCGAGTGAAGCACCAATCAGACGACCGATAAGCATCAGGAACCAGTAAGTTCCTACGATAGAACCTGCAATGGCCGGATCAATACCCAGGCCACCTTCGTGAGCCTGTGCAGTCATGAACAAGTTAGCAAAGTGAGGAACACCTACTTCAATACCTACGTAAACGAAGATGGCGATGGTTCCTAACTTGAAGTGACGGAAAGACAACGGGCTGTGTTCGCCTTTACTCTTGTTTGCCTTAGACAAGCTTGGTTCAGGGATAGCCATGAAGAAAAGTACCAGGAATGCGATAGCGAAGATAGCCATGGCGATGTACAATGCCGGCAAAGCCTTAGCGATAGTACGTTCTTCTACGTTGGCACCCATCAGGTAACCTACCAATACCGGAACGATAGTAGCTGACAAAGAGTTCAGTGAACCACCAGTCTGAATAAGCTGGTTACCTTTCTTGCCGCCACCACCCAGAGTGTTCAACATCGGGTTAACTACTGTATTCAGCATACACATAGAGAAACCAGAAATGAAGGCTCCTGTCAAATATACAGAGAATCCCCCTTTAGAGGCCAATGCCTGAATACCTACACCAATGAATCCTACTGCAATAGCAATCAATGCTGTTTTCTTGTATCCGATTTTCTGTAAAAGAAGTCCCGAAGGAATACCCATAAATGCGTATGCAATGAAGTTCGCAGCGAATCCGAGTGTAGCTTCCAGGTTGGTAGCTCCAAATTCACTCTGTACGATAACTCCGAATGGAGCCGGCAAACCGGTTACGAAAGAAATCATAGCAAACAATGCGAACATCATTACTATGGGTAACAAATAGCTTTTTTGTTGTTGTGACATGTTGTTTAAAGGTGTTAGTTTGTTATAGGTTAATTAAAGAATTAGGTCTTTATTTTTCAACTCCGAACTTATAGATAGTTACCTGATGGTAGGTATCTTCCGGTTTCAGTACGACTGACGGGAAGTGTCCTTTGTTGGGTGAGTCGGGGAAGTGCTGTGCTTCAAAGCAGATTGCACTTCTTGCCGGGAATGTGGCACCGTGGTATCCAGTGAAACCATTGTGCCAGTTGGCTGTGTATACTTGTACACCCGGCTCTGTGGTATAAACTTCCAGCGAACGTCCGCTTTCTGGTTCTACGCATTTAGCCGCAAATACCAGAGCTTCTGTTTCGCGTTTGTTCAGCACATAGCAATGGTCGTATCCGGCTCCGTTGATGAGCTGCTGGAACGGTTCATTGATACGGCTTCCCACTGTGTGCGGTGTACGGAAGTCCATCGGAGTACCTTCTACCTTCAATACTTCTCCTGTAGGGATAGATACTTCGTCTATTGGAATATAAAAATCTGCGTTGATTGTGACAATGTTATTGTCTACGGTTGGAGTCGGATTATTCAAACCTGCCAGGCTGAAAAATGCGTGGTTTGTCAGGTTGATAATAGTCTTTTTGTCGCAGTTGGCTACGTAAGTGATGACCAGTTCGTTCTGTCCTGTCAGCGTATAAGTAACTGTGACATCCAGATTGCCTGGAAAACCTTCTTCTCCATCTTTAGAGAGATAGTGCAGCGTTACGCTCTGCTCATCTTCCTGTTTGGCATCCCATACGCGGGCATGGAAACCAGTCGGACCTCCATGCAGGGAGTTAGGACCGTTATTGATGGTCAAATTATGTTCTTGTCCGTCCATCAGGAAACTGCCTTTCGCAATACGGTTGCCATAACGTCCGATTAATGTACTCAGGAAAGGTTCGTGACTGTTGATTACATTGTCGATACTGTCATGTCCCTGCACCACATTGGCCAGTTTACCGTTTTTGTCCGGTACCATCACAGTTAAGATTGCTCCCCCATAGTTTGTAATTGCTACTTCGGCACCTTGTTGGTTAGAAAGAATAAACAAATCTGTCTCTTTGCCGTCTACAATTTTTTGAAAATCTGCTCTTTTTAAGCCGCTTAAATTATTTTCTTTATAAAATGTGTTGTTCATATTATTAAAATCTTTTAGTTCACACATTATTTTGTTGTGCAAATAAAAAGATTTTCTTCAATATACCCAAACATTTTCGAAGAAAGAACGTTCTTTAATTGTTTAAAGAAAGTAAATCGGCCACAATAAAACTGCTTCCTCCCACAAAAATAAAATCATCCGGCTGGGCTTGTTCCTTGGCTGCTTCGAAGGCTTCTTTCACATGGGGGTAGGCTTCTCCGTGTAAATTGAAGGTCTCGGCCAGTGCTTTCATCTGCTGGTAGGGAAGAGCTCTTTTCACGCTGGCTTGTGTGAAATAATATCGTGCATCTTTAGGCAACATAGACAATACACCGCTCACATCCTTATCGTTCACCATGCCGATGACAATATGTAAGGTTTTATAAGTCTGATGTCTGAGCTGCTCGGTTATGTATTGCATACCACCCGTGTTGTGTCCGGTATCGCAGATGATGGTCGGTTTTTCACCTAATTTCTGCCAGCGTCCCATCAGACCGGTCAGCTCGCAGACATGAAGGAAGCCTTCACGTACATTCTCTTCTGACAGGTTGTATCCTGCATGACGAAGTTGGCGGATCGCCGAGAGTAGGGTATTGGTATTTTTTAGTTGGCATAAGCCTCCCAGTTCGCCCTCCAGTTGAGGATAGTCAGCAGTTTGGTAGACGTAATGCATCGCTTCGTTGCGGATCGCATGGATGAGCAGGTGCTCGTCTTCGGCAAATACAATGGGAGCCCCTACGGCAGTTGCCTTAGCCTGGAAGACAGGTCGGGTTTCGGGGGTGGTTTCACCGATTACAACCGGAGTACCTTCTTTAATGATGCCCGCCTTTTCTGAAGCAATTTTTTCCAGGGTATTACCTAAAAACTGCACATGGTCGAAACTGATGTTGGTAATGACACACAAGTCGGGCTGAATGATGTTGGTGCAGTCCAGTCTTCCTCCAAGACCGACCTCTATAACGGCTACATCCACTTGCTGTTCAGCGAAATAGGTGAATGCCATGGCGGTGGTAAGTTCAAAGAAAGAAGGGTGAAGCGGTTCGAAGAATGCGCGGTGCTTTTCTACAAAGTCGATGACAAATTCCTGACTTACCGGAGTGCCGTTTACGCGGATACGTTCACGGAAATCCACCAGATGAGGAGAAGTATAAAGTCCGGTTTTATAGCCTGCAGCCTGTAGAATGGCAGCCAATGTATGCGAACAAGAACCTTTCCCGTTGGTTCCTGCCACGTGAATCGTATGGAATTTGCGGTGAGGGTGATGGAAGTAGTCATCCAGTGCATACGTGTTGTCCAATCCCTCTTTGTAAGCATCTTTGCCCACCTGCTGAAACAGAGGGGCACTATTATATAAGTAGGTAAGTGTTTCCTGATAATTCATGATTTCTGCTTTTTAAAAACAGCTGCAAATATCATCATTTTTATCAGGATAACCTATCTTTTTACGATTTCATTTACCAGTAAGCCCCTTGCGGGTACTTGATTCCTTCTACTCCGATACTGATGGAACTGCTTTCATTAAACTTGAAATTAATCATTCCCCCAATCCGGTCGGGAGCGAAATTAGGCATGGGGTAGTAGTAGGGAGAACGTTTTGGCATGAGCGACTTGTTGCCATAGGCATATAGACTGATACGTTCGTTGACTTTAAACGCCGCAATGCCGGTAATTCCTACATTGCGGTAGTTGATGCCACCCCAGTTGAAGTTGCTGGCATACAATCCGCCTGCTACGCTGAAGCGTTTGTTCAGCGGTACGGCGTACAAGAAAGCGGCATCCTGACCGAAACCCACTCCGGAAGGAGCGTATTTGCTCGGACTGAACGTGACATTCATGCCGATGGAAGCATTGAATCCTTTATGTAGCTCCCAGGTGGCATAGCCGTAATTGAACGGAGTAATGCCATACATATCGAAGGGAGAGTATAGGTAATGCTGCGGAACAGGAGCGGGCAGGGGTACACTGAGTGTATCCTTAGCCATGAGCTGTTCTGCATGCAATGTCGTGGAAAGGGAGTCGGAAGGAAGCGACTTCGGGTTTTCTGTCTGTGCCCAAACAAGTAACGGACAGAACAATGTCAGCAGCAAGATATATTTTTTCATGACTTTCATTTTTTTGTTACCCCAAAAATACAAAAAATGTCACTGTTATTTAGGCTGTTATCTCTTTTTAGTTCTGGTTTAAATTTTATTTGGATAAAGAAGACGATGTGGACCGGAGCAGAATCTGAAATGTCCTGTTCTCTTTTCAGTACTTCTTAAGGAGTACTGTAGTACTTCCACGAAAGTACTGGAGTACTCCCTATGCAGTACTGGAGTACTTCTGTGGAAGTACTGGGAAAATGACTTTTCCTGATATAACTAGACGTTTTTTCTTTTTATAAACTGGAACTGTAGACACTTTGTATACAGTCATCCTAAAATAATAGACTTGGCTTTCGGCTGAAATAGGAGACTTGCAGGAATCGTGTTTAAATGCAGAAAGGACTGACTCCATTTGTAGGGGAGACAGTCCTTTCTCATATCTGAAAAGCAGTTGCTTAATCGAATAAACTTCTGAATTTCTTGAAGATTTTTTCTTTCAGACTTGTATTTGGCTTGAAGTTCTCTGCTTCCTGCCATTTTTCCAGTGCCTGACGTTCTTCTTTCGTCAGCGTTTCCGGAATGTAGACACTGATATTTACCAGCAAGTCACCTGTACCGGTGTTATATCCGTAGCTGTTGATGTTTGGCAGACCTTTGCCGCGCAAGCGGAGCACTTTACCCGGCTGTGTGCCCGGCTCAATCTTGATTTTTGCCTTTCCATCGATGGTCGGGATTTCTACCGTACCTCCTAATGCAGCGGTTGGTACACTCAACAGAAGGTTGTAAATCAAGTCACTTTCGTCACGGATGAGTTCCGGATGCTTTTCTTCCTCAATCAATACCAGCAAGTCGCCCGGTACCCCGTTGTGCTTTCCGGCATTACCTTTTCCGTTGATGGTCACCTGCATGCCTTCAGCTACTCCGGCCGGAATCTTCACGGTTACTACTTCTTCACCGTAAACCACTCCTTCACCGTTACATTCCTTACACTTGTTCTTGATGATTTTACCTTCACCGCCGCACTGCGGACATACAGACTGTGTCTGCATCATGCCGAAAATGCTCTGCTGTGTGCGGGTTACGCTACCCGTTCCGTGACAGGTAGGACAGGTTTCTGTACCTCCGTCACCTTCCGCTCCTGTACCATGACAGTGGCTGCATTCTACGTATTTCTTCAGCTTGAATTTCTTTTCAACTCCAGTTGAAATCTCCTTCAGGTTCAGTTTGACCTTTACGCGCAAGTCTGAGCCACGGAATTTCCGCTGACGTGACTGGCCTCCGCCACCAAATCCACTGCTGAATCCACCAAATCCTCCGTGTCCGCCGAAAATATCGCCGAACATAGAGAAAATATCATCCATAGACATGCCTTGGCCGCCAAATCCGCCAAAACCACTTCCACCTCCGGCTGCACCGTCTACTCCGGCAAAACCGAACTGGTCATAGCGTGAACGCTTGTCCGGGTTGCTCAATACTTCGTAGGCCTCTGCGGCTTCCTTGAACTTCTCTTCCGCTTCCTTATCACCCGGGTTGCGGTCCGGATGATATTGGATGGCCTTTTTTCGGTAGGCCTTCTTTATTTCGTCTGCCGTGGCTGTTTTGGCAACCCCCAGCACTTCATAATAATCTCTTTTCGCCATGACTATACCTGTTTATTATTGGGCAACCACCACTTTTGCATGGCGGATGACTTTTTCGTTCAGTTTATATCCGGTTTGTACACAATCCAGTACCTTTCCTTTCTGTTCTTCGCTTGGAGCAGGCACCAAAGCCACAGCTTCATGGAAGTCAGTATCGAATGCTTCGCCCACAGGTTCCATCTTTTCCAAGCCTTCCTGATGTAGGTTTTTCAAGAACTTCTGGTAAATCAGTTCCACACCCTCATAAATGGCTTTCACGTCTTCTGCCTTCTGCATGTTCTGCAGCGCACGTTCCAAATCGTCCAGAATCGGCAGGATAGCATTGATGGCTTTTTCTCCTCCGTTTTTGATTAATTCGGCTTTTTCCTTTAAGGTACGTTTGCGGAAGTTGTCGAATTCAGCAGACAGACGCAGGTATTTGTCTTTCTGCTCGTCGATGACTTTCTGAGCTTCTTCCAGTTCTTTTCCCAACTTTTCTTCGGCAGTCAGTTCCTTTTCCTCTGAAGAGGCATTTTCCTGTGCTTCTGATGCTTCGGAAGTCGTTTGTTCATTCTCGGCAGCTTCTTGTGACTGCTTTTTCAATTCTTCTTCCACGTTCGGATTTTTATTTTCGTTGTTCATATCTTAATGGTTTTTATTTTCGTTTGAATAGTTTTCTTTTCCCTCTAACAAATTTCGTGCCTTAATGGCAGTTTTATTCAAATTGGCTGCAAAAATAATAAAAAACTGCCACACTGACATAGAAAAAACGAAGATTACACGTGTACTCCCGATTTTGGCATTTCATCATTCTGATAGGTCAGTTCAACCCTTGATTTGTCAGCTTCGCACGTTTGTAGGGCTTTTATTGTGTGGTGTGAGGTAATTTTGTTTCCATCATCAATCAATACACAAGAAAATGTTTAAGAAAATAGTCCGTTTTTCAATTCGAAAAAAACTGTTTGTCGTGCTGACAACCTTGTTTTTAATGATTGGGGGCATTTATTCAATGCTGACATTGCCCATCGATGCAGTGCCCGACATTACCAATAATCAGGTACAGATTGTTACCGTGTCGCCCACTTTGGCCCCTCAGGAGGTGGAACAGTTGATTACTTTTCCGATAGAAGTGGCCATGAGCAACATCATGAATGTGGAGGAAATTCGTTCCGTGTCCCGTTTCGGCTTGTCGCTGGTGACCGTGGTGTTCAAGGAAAGTGTGCCCACACTGGATGCCCGTCAGCTGGTGAATGAGCAGATACAAACCGTGGCCGGAGAAATACCTTCGGAGTTGGGTGTGCCGGAGATGATGCCCATTACCACCGGTTTGGGTGAAATCTACCAGTATGTACTGAAAGTAGCTCCTGGGTATGAGGATAAGTATGATGCCATGGAGTTGCGTACCATTCAAGACTGGATTGTGAAAAGACAGCTTTCGGGTATTCCGGGTATCGTGGAAATCAACAGTTTCGGAGGATACCTGAAGCAATATGAGGTGGCTGTCGACCCGGATGCCTTGTATTCGCTCAATATCACCATCAGCGATGTGTACGATGCATTGAGCCGCAACAACCAGAATACCGGAGGTAGTTATATAGAAAAGGTGAACCGTGCCTATTACATCCGTTCGGAAGGTATGATTGCCGACTTAAAAGACATTGAGCAGATTGTCGTGACCAATCGTGGAGGAATCCCTGTACATGTGAGCGACATTGCTAAAGTACGCTATGGGGCTCCCAAGCGTTTTGGTGCCATGACCAAGAATGGAGAAGGCGAATGCGTGGGAGGTATTGCCATGATGCTGAAAGGTGCCAATGCCAATGTGGTCACGCAGGAGTTGGAGAAACGCGTGGCGAAGGTACAGAAGATGCTTCCCGAAGGCGTCAGTGTAGAACCTTATCTGAATCGTTCGGAATTGGTGAACCGTAACATATCGACAGTTATCCGCAACCTGGTGGAGGGAGCCATTATCGTGTTCTTGGTATTGATTCTGTTCCTCGGCAATGTCCGTGCAGGATTGATTGTGGCTTCCGTAATTCCGTTAGCTATGCTTTTTGCCTTTATCCTGATGCGGGTGTTCGGTGTATCTGCCAATCTGATGAGTTTGGGAGCCATCGACTTTGGTATTGTGGTAGATGGTTCCATTGTGATATTGGAAGGAATTCTGGCGCATATCTATGGCCGTCGGTTGATGGGACGTACTCTTAGCAAAGAAGAAATGGATGCAGAGGTGGAGAAAGGAGCCGGCAATGTCGTACGAAGCGCCACGTTTGCTGTTCTGATTATTCTGATAGTGTTCTTCCCTATATTGACTTTGACCGGAATCGAAGGAAAATACTTTACTCCGATGGCCAAGACGCTGGTGTTCTGTATTATCGGTGCCTTGCTGCTGTCGCTGACTTATGTGCCGATGATGGCTGCCTTGTTCCTGAAGCGTACGGTATCGGTAAAACCGACATTGGCCGACCGTTTCTTTGAAAAATTGAACCGTGTGTATCGCCGTACACTGGATTTCTGCCTGTCGCATGTATGGGGTACGCTGGTGTCAGCCTTTACCTTATTAATACTTTCGTTCTTCTTGTTTACCCGCTTGGGTGCCGAGTTTATTCCAACTCTTGACGAAGGTGACTTTGCCATGCAGATGACGCTTCCGGCAGGTAGTTCATTGAGCCGCAGCATCGAGGTGTCGCTTGAGGCTGAAAAGAAACTGAAGCAGGATTTCCCGGAAATCAAGCATGTGGTTGCCAAGATTGGTACCGCAGAGGTTCCGACTGACCCGATGGCGGTAGAGGATGCTGACGTGATGATTGTGATGAAGCCTTTCAGTGAATGGACATCGGCCAGCAGTCGGGCTGAGATGGTAGAGAAGATGAAGAAGTCATTGGAAGCAGTAGAAGGGGCAGAATTCAACTTCAGCCAGCCTATCCAGTTGCGTTTCAATGAATTGATGACGGGTGCCAAAGCTGACATTGCCATCAAGCTGTATGGAGAGGATATGACTGAACTGTATGCCAAGGCCAAAGAAGCTGCGAAATACGTGGAACAGGTGCCTGGGGCTGCCGATGTGTTGGTGGAGCAGGCCATGGGACTTCCGCAATTGTTGGTGAAGTATGACCGCTCTAAAATAGCCCGTTATGGCATTGACATAGAAGAATTGAATTCCATTATTCGTACGGCATACGCTGGAGAAACCGCCGGGGTAGTCTTTGAAAACGAACGTCGTTTCGACCTGGTACTTCGTCTGGACAACGAAAAGGTGAAGGACTTGAATATCGACAAACTGTTTGTCCGCACGGGCGAAGGTATTCAGATACCGGTCAGCGAGGTAGCCAGCATTGATTTGGAAAACGGTCCTTTGCAGATTAACCGCGATGCGACCAAACGACGGATTGTCATTGGAGTCAATGTGCGCGATGCCGATATTCAGCAGGTAGTAGAACAGATACGTACCTCTCTGGAAAAAAATATCAAGTTGAAACCGGGATACTACTGGGAATACGGCGGACAGTTTGAGAACTTGCAGAATGCCGTGCGTACCCTGAGCATTGTCATTCCGATTGCGCTGATGCTGATTCTGCTGTTGCTGTTCTTTGCCTTCCGAAGTGTCATCTATTCATTGGTTGTCTTTTCTACGGTACCCTTGTCACTGATTGGTGGTGTGGTGGCTCTGTGGCTGCGCGGACTCCCGTTCAGTATTTCAGCCGGCGTAGGATTCATAGCCCTGTTTGGTGTAGCCGTGTTGAATGGTATTCTGATGATTAACCATTTTAATGATTTGCGAAAAGAAAAAACATATACCATGTGTACGAACCGAATTATAGCAAAAGGCTGTCCTCATCTGTTGAGACCTGTTTTCCTGACCGGATTGGTAGCTTCATTGGGCTTTGTGCCGATGGCTGTAGCTACTTCTGCCGGTGCTGAGGTACAGCGTCCGCTGGCCACGGTAGTGATAGGTGGGCTGATAGTGTCTACAGTTTTGACCCTGATTGTCATTCCGGTATTCTATCGTCTGGTAAATGTGATAGCCCATCTGTGGGGCCGGAAAAAACACCGTGCACGGTTGGGGCGCAAGGCGGGTATGACGTGTATGTTGCTCCTCGCAGCCGTATCTGTCTCTGCAATCACTCCGCAGAAAGCAATTACCCTGGATGAGGCGGTAGAGATAGCCTTGCAGAATCATCCCCGTCTGAAGATGGCCAGTGCGGAGATTGAACGCAGCCGCGCAGCCCGTGGTGAGGTGTGGGATGGAGGAAATACCTCGTTCAGCTATTCCTGGGGACAGTTGAACGGAGAATACAAGAAAGATAATGAACTGGCCGTAGAACAGTCGTTAGGTTCTTTGCTGACTCCTTTTTATAAGAATGCGCTGGTGAATGCCCAGGTAACGACTGGCACTCATTACCGTGACATGGTGATGAAAGAGATTGTGGCCGAAGTGAAGCGGGCCTGGGTATATTATCAGTATGCTTTTCACTTGTATCATTTGTATGGAGCGCAAGAAGAACTGGCCTTGAAATTGCGTGAGAGTGGTGACTTGCGTTACCAGCAGGGAGATATTGACCAGACGGAGCGTAATATGATTGCGACACTGGCTGCCGAACTTCACACTCGCAGCTTGCAGGCGCGGGAGGAGATGGAACTGGCTTCCCGCCGTTTCGTCTGGGCATGTTATGCAGGTGAGCAGGTGGTTCCCAACGACAGTTCATTGGCTGTGCTTCCGCTGTCCTTGCAAGACCGGATGCTTTCGGCTCCTCATCTGAATTATTTTGCCAGTCAGGTGCAGGAAAAGAAATCGCAGCTTCGGATAGAACGGAGCAAGTTCTTCCCGGAATTTTCGCTGGGTTATGTCCGTCAGAAAATTGCTCCGCTGAATGGCTTGAATTCGTGGATGGTGGGAGTGTCTTTCCCCATTCTGTTCTTCCCGCAGCGCAGTCGCAGCAAGCAGGCAAAGGTGAGCTTGCAGATTGCTCAGTGGGAGGCCGACCAGAACCGTGTGCAACTGTATAACAAGGTAGAGGAGCTTTACCGTCGTGTACGCCAGCAGCAGGAAAGCTTGGATTATTATGTCAAGGCTGCGTTGAAAGAGGCGGACGCTTTGCAGGAAAGTGCTTTGATGAAGTTCAAGGAAAGTGAAATCAACATTACGGAGTTTGTGCAGAGTCTGAATGCTTCCCGTGACATTCGCCGGAATTATATTGAGACAGTATATGCATACAATGTATCCGTGTTGGAAATCGAATTATATACAGAATAAAAATAAAAAAATATAGCAAGATGAAACAAATTCTTTTTTTCTCAGCCTTATGCTGCTCGCTGGTGATGGCCTCTTGCGGAGGTGGTGCCACTGAAAAAACATCCGATGAATCTACAGCGGTACAGTCCGTACAGCAGGACAGTCTTCAGGCATCTTCCGACAGCCTGGAGGTGGACGGTACTACGGGAGCTACCCAGGTGGCCAATGCACCTTCTTTTAACGGCATCTTGATGATACCGCCACAGCAACACGCAACGATTACTCTTAGTATGGGTGGGGCTGTACACAGTGTTTCTTTCCTTCCGGGTGATTATGTGCGTAAAAACCAGGTCATCCTGACACTGGAGAATCCGGAATTCATAGCCTTGCAGCAAACCTGGCTCGATGCGGCTGCGCAGACTGAGTTCCTGGAAAAAGAATATCTTCGCCAGCAGAATCTGGCTTCTCATGAGGCTGCTTCACAAAAACGGATGCAGCAGAGCAAGGCGGAATATTTGTCGATGAAGAGCCGTCTGGATGCAGCTGCAGCCCAGTTGCTGATTTTGGGAGTGGATGCCCGCAGCTTGCAGACAAAAGGCATTCAGCCTTATCTGGAAATAAAGGCACCTTTAAACGGCTATGTCACAAACATGAACGTGAACGTAGGAAAATATTTCAATGTAGGTGAGCCCGTGTGCGATGTGATTGACAAGCAGGCCCCGATGCTGCAGCTTACAGCCTACGAAAAAGATCTGGATAAGTTGAATGTGGGCGACCGTATGGAGTTCCATGTAAACGGAATGGGAAATGAAACCTTCGAAGCCGTACTGGTTTCCATTGACCAGATGGTAGACAATGCCAACCGTTCCATCAAAGTGTATGCTCGTGTAGCTCATCCGCAGAAAGATTTTCGTCCCGGCATGTATGTGTCGGCACGTAAGTCGGCAAAAAATGAATAACTTTGCAGCATGAAGCGAATCTGGAGCAATAAATATGTGCTGATAGTGAATGCCATCTCCATCATGGTGGCATTCCTTACGCATTTCCCGGAACTGATTACCTTGTCGAATCCGTATTCGGCCGACGGGCTTTCGTTTCCGGGTATGCACTGGGCCGATGTGGGCAATGAGGTATTATTTACGTACCTTTCCCTTCTTTTTCTCTTTTTCCTGAATGAAGCCGTGTTCCGTTTCAATAGCGATATGGTTTCTATCGGGTGGAAAAAGGTGGTTTGTTCGTTTGTGCTGACCTGGGTAGTAAGTAACCTGCTGGGCAAATGCTTTGTTTACCTGCATCAGCATTTCGATGTGCCTGCCATTGATGCCATGCTTCATCATTATCTTCATCCTTTGCGTGATTTCCTGATAACCTGCATTGTGACGGGAAGCTGCTATTTCTTCCATCAGAACCGGAAGAGCCGTAAGATGCTGCTCGAAAACCAGCAGTTGCGCATGGAAAATGTCATCAATCAGTACGAAGCCTTGAAAAGCCAGTTGAACCCCCACATGCTGTTTAATTCGCTGAACACCTTGTACCTTTTGATTCGGGAGTCACCCGACAAGGCCCGCCATTATCTGGAAGAACTGTCACGGGTGATGCGCTACACCTTGCAGGACAACGAGTCGCATTCCGTGACTTTGCGCGAGGAAATGGAGTTTGTACAGTCGTACATGTACCTTTTGCAGGTGCGTTATGAAGAGAATCTTCAGTTTGACATCCGTATCCATCCGGAACTGATGTCACGGAAACTGCCACCCATGGCCCTGCAGTTATTGGTGGAGAATGCCGTGAAGCACAATGAAATCAGTAACCGCCGTCCGCTGACAGTGTCTGTGATAGCCGAAGGTGACACGGTGGAGGTGAGCAATCCGCTTCAGCCCAAACGGGGAGGGAGTGCCGGAATGGGTATCGGATTGGCAAATCTGGCCAAGCGCTATCAGTTACTGTATAAGAAAGACATAATCGTAAAAGAGGAAAATCATCGTTTCACCGTTATTCTGCCTTTGATATGAAGACTTTGATTATAGAAGATGAGAAAGCGGCCTTGCGCAACCTGAAGGCCGTGATGCAGGAAGTGGATACCGATTTTGAAATCGTCGGCGAAGTGGACAGTATTTTCGACGGGGTGGAGTGGTTTCGCACGCATCCCATGCCGGAGTTGGTGTTTATGGACATTCATCTGGCCGATGGTTCAGCCTTCGATATCTGTGCGCAGGTAGACATCACGTGCCCCATCATCTTTACTACGGCCTACGATGAATATGCCTTGCGGGCCTTTAAGGTGAACAGTGTGGCCTATCTGCTCAAGCCCATCAGCCGGACAGATTTGCAGGAGGCTATGCACAAACTGGAATTGCTGGGCGGACAGGTGAAGGAAGAAAAACAGCCTGACTTGTCGGCCATCATCCGTAGCTTGAAAAAGGAAGAGAATTATAAGACGCATTTTCTGGTGCCGGTGAAGGGGGATAAACTTCTACCTGTGTCGGTAGAAGCTATCCAGTATTTCTATATCTCCAACGGGCTGGTCAAGGCGGTAGACAGTGAGGGGAAAGAATTTGTCTTCTCTCAGTCGCTCGACGAACTGGCCGAGCAATTGAATCCGCACGATTTCTTCCGGGCCAACCGCCAGTTTATCGTGTCGCGGAAGGCCGTATCCGACATCAGCCTGTGGTTTAACGGGCGGCTGGTCATCAACCTGAAAGTGCCGGTGCCCGAGAAAATCATCATCAGCAAGGCCAAGGCTTCGGAATTGAAGGACTGGTTCTGATTTTGTAAGACGTGCGGTACTTGTCAATCTGAAATGAAACCTCCTCTTCTCCTTTATATTGTATCTCATATTTTTATATTATCTTTGTGCCATAATTCAAAAAAGGTAGAAAAAACAGATGATAACAGTTTCAAATGTAGCCGTTCAATTTGGTAAAAGAGTGTTGTATAACGACGTGAACCTGAAGTTCACGAATGGTAATATCTATGGTATTATCGGAGCTAACGGTGCCGGTAAGTCTACGTTCCTGAAAGTGATTTCGGGTGAGCTGGACCCTACTAAAGGTAGCATTACCCTGGGACCGGGCGAACGTCTTTCGGTGTTGAGCCAGGACCACTTTAAGTTTGATGCCCACACGGTGCTCGATACCGTACTGATGGGACACACCATCCTTTGGGACATCATGAAGCAGCGCGAGGCTCTGTATGCCAAGGAAGATTTTACCGATGAAGACGGTATCAAGGCAGCCGAACTGGAAGAAAAGTTTGCCGAACTGGAAGGCTGGAATGCCGAGAGCGATGCAGCTATCCTGCTGAGCGGACTGGGCATAAAAGAAGACAAGCACTACACGCTGATGGGTGATTTGAGTGGTAAGGAAAAGGTGCGCGTGATGCTGGCACAGGCGCTTTTCGGAAATCCGGACAACTTGTTGCTCGACGAGCCGACTAACGACCTGGATATGGATACGGTGACCTGGCTTGAAGAATACCTTTCGAACTTTGAACATACCGTGCTGGTGGTAAGCCATGACCGTCATTTCCTTGACTCGGTATGTACGCATACAGTGGACATCGATTTCGGCAAGGTGAACCTCTTTGCCGGTAACTATAGCTTCTGGTATGAATCCAGCCAGCTGGCTCTCCGTCAGCAGCAGAACCAGAAGGCCAAGGTAGAAGAAAAACGTAAGGAACTGGAAGAATTTATCCGTCGTTTCTCTGCCAATGTAGTGAAATCCAAGCAGACTACCAGCCGTAAGAAGATGCTGGAGAAACTGAATGTGGATGAAATTAAGCCGTCTTCCCGTAAATATCCGGGTATCATCTTTACGATGGACCGTGAACCGGGTAACCAGATTCTGGAGGTTTCCGGACTGCGTGCCGAAACGGAAGAAGGAACAGTGCTTTTCAATGATGTGAACTTCAACGTGGAGAAGGGCGACAAGATTGTCTTCCTGAGCCGCGACCCGCGTGCCATGACGGCCTTGTTTGAGATTATCAACGGACATCGTAAGGCACAGGCTGGACACTATAACTGGGGAGTAACCATTACCACGGCTTACTTGCCGCTGGATAATACGGATTATTTCAACTGCGACCTGAACCTGGTAGACTGGTTGAGCCAGTATGGTCAGGGCAATGAAGTGGAAATGAAAGGCTTCCTCGGCCGTATGTTGTTCTCTGGTGAAGAGGTGATGAAGAAAGTCAGCGTGTTGTCGGGAGGTGAGAAGATGCGTTGTATGATTGCCCGCATGCAGTTGCGTAATGCCAACTGTCTGATTCTGGATACTCCGACCAACCACCTGGACTTGGAATCTATTCAGGCGTTCAATAACAACCTGAAGATTTACAAGGGAAATGTGCTCTTTGCCTCACACGACCATGAGTTCATCGAAACCGTGGCCAACCGTATCATTGAGTTGACTCCGAATGGAATCATCGACAAGATGATGAGCTACGACGAGTATATTTCATCCGACCATATCAAGGAAATGCGTGCCCGTATGTACGGCGATAAATAAGACTCAAAAAACGCCTTTGCGTTTGGAAGAAAACGTAAGTACGTTTTATCCGAAACGCAAGGACGTTTTGATCAAAACGCTTAGGCGTTTTACTTAAAGCGCAAGTACGTTTTTGTGGAAACGCACTTGCGTTTTTTTCTGTTCGTCAGGACTTCTTTGGAATATTTTGAAAATATAGGTATAATCTTCAAATTATCAGTTAGTTATTATGGACTCAACTTTAAATCCTACTCAAAAAACACACGTCGTGTGGCTCGACGTGGTTCGTCTGGTAGCCATGTTCACTGTAGTATGCTGCCATTCGGCAGATCCGTTTAATTTCTATCCGGGAGAGCCTCCGGCCAATATCGCGGAAATCAAGTGGTGGGGTGCCGTGTACGGTTCCTTGCTTCGTCCGTGTGTACCTTTGTTTGTGATGATTACAGGTGCCTTGCTGTTGCCGGTAAAAGGGGAGGTGGCTCCGTTTTATCGTAAACGCATCGGACGTGTGTTCTGGCCTTTCCTTATCTGGTCGGTCATTTACAATCTTTTCCCGTGGATTACAGGGCTGCTGGGAGTAGCTCCGGAAGTCATTCTCGATTTTTTCCCGTATTCGGTTGAGGAAGTGATGCGCCAGTCACTCGATGTATCATTGGGATACATTGCACAGATGCCGTTTAACTTCTCTTTGCTGGACGTGCACATGTGGTACATTTATCTGCTTATCGGGCTGTATCTGTACATGCCGGTATTTTCTGCCTGGGTGGAAAAAGCCAGCCGGAAAGCACAGCGCTGGTTCCTTGTGGCTTGGGGCGTGACGCTTTTTGTTCCTTATTACAGGGAATTGGTAGGGCCTTACATCTGGGGTTCTTGTTCCTGGAACGAGTTTTATATGCTCTATATGTTTGCCGGATTCAACGGTTATCTGCTGTTAGGACATTATCTGCGTCACACGGAATGGAGCCTGGCAAAAACACTGGGATGGGGAATCCCTATGTTTGTCGTAGGTTTCTGTGTCACGTTCTTCGGTTTCCGTCACATGACCGCATCGCCCGACTGCACGGAAGAACAGCTCGAACTTTTCTTCTACTATTGCTCACCGAACGTGGTGCTGATGACCCTTCCGTTGTCCATGCTTTGCAAGAAAGTCCGTGTAAATAATCAGCAAATACAGAAAGCCCTTGCCAATCTGACGGTATGCGGTTTCGGAGTGTATATGATTCATTATTTCTTCACCGGTCCGAGCGTAGTGCTGGCCCGTATGTGTCACGTGCCTGTGGGATTGCAGATACCGTTTGCTGCGGTAGTTGCTTTCCTTGTATCATGGGGACTGGTGATTCTGCTTCGCCGGCTGACCGGAAAGTCTGCCCGTTATGTGGTAGGGAGATATGTCTCTAATTATTATGCTTTTAGATTTAAGAGGCTCAAATTTGGGACAGCCTCATGAAATCAGATTTTAATTGAATAGTATATCCTTATAATGTGGATTAAATGTGTTACATAGATATTTTATAGTTTAAAAGTATTGCGTATTAATGACGCAATTTGTGCATATAAAAATAAAAACCTATATTTGCGTTGAAATGACGCAAAATACATCTTGTAAGAATATACCTATGAATAGTAAGAAAGGCCAATTATACTCATATGAATATCCTCATCCTGCAGTTACTACGGATTGTGTCATTTGGGGATTTGATGGAAAATGTTTGAATATATTGTTGATTGAGCGGGGAAACGAACCTTTTAAAGGTATGTGGGCATTACCAGGAGGTTTTGTTCGCATGGATGAAACAGCAGAAGAAGGTGCAAAGAGAGAGTTGAGAGAGGAAACAGGGCTTAAGGATATATTTATTGAGCAATTTTATGTTTTTTCAGATGTTACAAGAGATCCACGTGAGAGGGTAATTACGATTGCATTTTATGGACTAGTAAAAAAAACAAAAGTTTTCGGTGGAGATGATGCAGCTAAAGCACAATGGTTCAAGATGGATAATATGCCTCCTTTGGCTTTCGATCATGGCCTTATAATACAGACTGCAATAGATAAATTAAGGGAAAAAATCCATTTCGAACCGATTGGATTTGAACTTCTTCCAGATGTGTTTACTATGTCGCAGCTTCAACATCTATATGAAGCTATTCTTGGAGTAAAGTTTGATCGAAGAAACTTTTATAGAAAAATGACAAGTCTCGAAGTACTTACAGCAGAGGAAAGAGAGTTCTTTACTGCCAGGAGAATTCCGACAAAATATAGATTCAACAAAATTAGATATGAAGAGCTTAAAAAACAGAGACGATTATTTGATTTTTAACTAATCAAGTTTTGGGCTGATTCTTTTGTGTGAAGATAAATTTCGTATATGCTATAAATTCAGTTTATATTAAACCAATAGGCTTATGATTAATGATCTGGAGATTTCTATAAAAAAGAAAGATTTAATTCTTGCGTTTCGTAGGTTATCACTTGGATTTCGCTACCATCGAAAATATCAAGAAGAATATACTCTTGCGTTTTCAGTTCTAGATGAAAAAACAATTATTGTCGAAGTTTTAGGTGCTCAATGTTATGTACCAGCTAAGATTATGGGCAATAGTTCTTTTTCTATTCCTTATTTGGGTATGAAAAGAATAATAACTTCTGTTAAGGAGAGATATATTTTATTGGAATTAAAGAATGGTGTTTTGACTATAAATAAGAAAATGACCATAAATATAGTGTCTCAATTAGTTTCAGTACCAAAGGTGCATCTGTCAGTTGAATATTCTGCAGCTGATTTACTTCGCACTAACAAAGCTAATATTTCTCCTGAGGTAATGTCTTTCTGGAGATTAGATGAACAAGTAAATAGTGCTGAAGAAGTTATTGAAGCTGATATAAAAAAAGCTTATTTGTTATTAGTTCCGCATATACCTAGAAATTTATCTTATAAAACCTTTAAAGAGAAAGTGTATAAGGAGTTACTTGAGATAAGGTGATCATTTATTTTTTATTATTGTTTCTTTACGCATCCTGATTTTAATGTATCTGTAAAATTTAATGATATGTCTGTTAGGTTTAATGATATTATCTTTATCGATTTTGATAAAGAATGTGATGATGTCTGTAATATGGGAAAATCAGTCTCCGAGGTAAGTAAGGTTAATGCTGAAGCAGATTTGATAGGTAAAGCAGAAAATGGTGATATGGAAGTACAAATACAGTTGGGCCGTCTATATCAGCATAAAAATAATATCAAGAATGCGTTAAAGTATTATGAAATGGCATCAAAAAACAATAGCAAGGAAGCTATTAGATTAATGGCTGAAACATATGCAAAGGCTCAACAGTATGATAAGTCAATAGAGTGCTATGAACGATTAATCCAAATGGGGAATAAACGTTTGTATTTAGAAATAGGTAAACTTTATTTGCGCCAAAATAATAGAGATAAAGCAATATATTATCTTCTAAAATCTAAAGAGCATGGTAATAAAGAAGCTGCAACTCTTCTAAGTAGAATTGATTATCCGACCAACGTGAAAATATTAGAGGAAACAGCTATGCTTGAAAGTGATAAACAGGCTGCGATAAGGTTAGGGAATTATTACTATCATACAGATAAAATAAAGGCTGCATATTGGTATCATTATGCATATACAGTACGAAAAACTACACAATTAAATAATAAGCAGATAATTTCTATTTTTGGCGATGTAAAGTACTCACTAGAAAAGATTAGAAAAGCAGAGGAGGCTCAACAACGACTGCCTTTACAATTTTTAGAGCAAGGTTATAATCGGACTCTGAAAGAAATTGAAGAATATGAATCTATTCCTAATAGAATTAGAGATAGTGGACAGATATTAGCATTAGGAGAAAGATATAAAAGCATAGGAGATTATACACAAGCTCTAAAATATTTTTATCAGGCTGTATATTTGGGGGAAACAGAGGCTGAAGTAGGTATCGCTTCGGTATTGATGAGAATCGGAGATGTTTATTCAGGTATGTCTTGGTTAACTAAGTCTGCTCAAAAAGATAACTTGAGAGCTTTGAATTATCTGTCTCAGATTTATTCGGAAATGAATGATATTGATAAACTGAAAACATGCTATATGAAGATGTTTGAATTAGGAAACAATGCAGTATGTTTGAAGCTTGCCTGCCTTTATAAAGCTGAGATGGAAGTAGATAAAGCATTGTATTTTTATGAAAAAGCAATAGAATATGAGAAGTCATCCATTAATGTTGTTTGGGGAGGTAAAAGTAAAAATGACATACGAAATATGGAGGGCGAAATAAAGAAATTGAGAGCATTAAATAATTTAGCTTCACAACAGATAGAGCGTCTAGAGTTGATTCATAAGAAATATGCGAACTATTCAGTAGCATCTGCAATAAAATTGGGATCTATTTACTTTGGTGGAATAGGAATTGAAAGAAATTATGAAAAGTCAGCTTACTGGTACAATAAGGCAAGTGAAAAGACTATTTTTTAATGAAGAACTAAAAGATTACAATCTATTTTTGTAATCGTACAATAAAAGTTTTTGTGGTGTAATTGTTTGTTAACATAATTTATGTATTTATATTCCGTTCTCACAATAATATATCTTACTTTTATTAGTGTGACATTACGTAGTACTACAAGATATTGTTGTATATTTGCAATGTTATTTATAGCAGAAAATGTATGTTAATAAATATTGCTTACTCTTTAATTTTTTGATTGAGTTTCTGGTATGTTTTTATTATGATAAGGGTACCTAAGTCCCCCACTTTATGATAGTATCAGGAATTTGTTGATATTATAAAATGTGTAATAAGTTGAATAACAATATTTTATTATGCCAGTTGAGGCTTTATGATACCATTCTAAAAGTCCCCACGGGCGTACATAAAGCTTATTAGACTGAAAAAGAACGGTTTAATAAGCTTTTTTGTTTATAGATACCAGCCTTCAGACATCGCGATTTGTATTTTCGGAAAAAACGCTCCTACGTTTGTGCTAAAACGCCTTTGCGTTTGATATAAAACGTACTTGCGTTTCATGTAAAACGCACTTGTGTTTTAAGTAAAACGTACTTGCGTTTTGATTGAAGCGTCAAAGCGTTTTCCGGTAAATGCAAAGGCCTTTTCTGAGGGTGAAAAAAATCACTGTTTAAAGTCGACTGAGAGATGAAAAACTACATGTTTGAAATTTGTGCGAACTCTGCAGAGAGTTGCGTGGCTGCCCAGCAGGGAGGTGCTCATCGGGTAGAATTGTGTGCCGGCATGCCGGAAGGTGGAACTACTCCGTCGTTGGGCGAGATAAAAGTGGCCCGTAAGTTGATTGACATCCGTCTGCATGTCATTATCCGCCCGCGTGGAGGAGATTTTCTGTACACGCTTTCTGAACTGGAGATTATGGAAGAAGATATTCGGGCTGCCCGTCAGGCGGGAGCCGATGGAGTGGTGTTCGGTTGCCTTACACCGGAAGGCGAGCTGGACAAGCCGGCCATGCAGCGTCTGATGGAAGCTTCTAAAGGACTTTCGGTGACTTTCCACCGTGCATTTGATTATGTCAAGTCACCCCGTGAGGCACTTGAAGAACTGATAGGCATGGGCGTGAACCGTGTGCTGACTTCCGGCCAGATGCCTACGGCCATGGAAGGGGCACCTTTGCTGGCTGAACTGGTGAAGCAGGCGGGCGATCGCATTATCATCATGCCGGGCTGCGGAGTGAACGAACATAATATTGCGGAACTGGCCCGTGTGACGGGAGCCGGTGAGTTCCATTTTTCGGCGCGCGAACAAAAAGAAAGCCGGATGCTTCTTCGCAATCCGGCTTTGTCGATGGGAGGTACGGATATGGATGAATATGCTCATCCGGTTACGACTCCCGAAAAGGTGCGTCGCACCATTGAGGCGCTTACAGTCCGTGGATAACATGGAGCAGTTGCTCGCCCATGCCGATGGTGTATCCGTGTGATTCGAAGACTACACGGTTGAACGTATCGCCCAGGATAATCACCGGCAGGGTGGGTTTGCTGCCCAGTTTCATATTTTCAGCAATCATTTTCAGAATGCTTCCGTCTTTGTCTATACCGAACACTACGTTCGACGGAAGGTTGGGGAATTCCTTGCGGTCGAATTTCTTATAGGCTGCTTCGTCAGTGAAGAGCAGAACAATCGTACGTCCCCATTTCTCAAATTCAGCTTTCTTTACTTCGATGTCTTTCAGGGCATGATTGGTCGGTTCCTGACCTACGCCCAACACGCCGACAATGTAATATCCTCTTCCTGTGGTGTTGAGTACAGATACTTGTTCGTCTGTGCCCGGACGGGTGTAGAGTGCTTCGGAATTGAAGCTGCCGATAACACGTACTTCTTCCGTATTGTTGCGCATGCAGAGAGGAGTCACTGTGGTCTTTCCTTTGTCGACAGAGAAGAATGAAACCTGGCTCAATACACCTCCGTTGGCCATACGGCTACCCGTTACCATCATATAATAACCGGTCGACATGCTGCTTCCGTTTTTCAGCAGAGAAGCCCAGCTGGCATCTTCCGGATGGTTCTGCAACTGGAATGTGCCGTTGTCATACTTCGACAGGGTGAAGTGAGTGTAATATTTCGGATTGTCCAGTCGAGGAATAGCCTGGTAAGTAGCTTTCAATACACCTTCCGACAGACTTCCACCTTCCGAACTTTCAAAGTCCACCAATACCGGTTTTCCGTTGAGGCGGTAGCAGATGTTGCCATTTACTTCATCCTTCCAGGCGGGGATACCTAAGCTGCGGGCAGCAGCAACAAAGAAAATGTCTCTGGACTGTGAGTCAGTCACGCGGCTGCGCCATACGCCCTCGGGTGAGGTAATGGTGAATATCGTACTCAGGTCGTTGCGGATAGATAGACTGTCCTTACACCATTTCACGAGCACTTGCGGGTCAGCTTTGATTTGTGCGGCCAGTTCGGCAGACAAGGCTTTCTGCAGGTAGGTACGGTAAGGAGTCAGCATTTCAGTGGCAATACGCGGTGCAAGCACTTCTTTTACGTCAGCTTTCGCATCGGTAGCATACAAATGGTCTTCCAGAATACTGCAAGGTGTATCGCGCAGGTCTTTATCAGCCAGTGTGCTGAGCAATTCCAATGCACGGGCACCCTGTCCTTTTTCCGCAGCATTCGACAGGAACTGCATGATGTCCGCATGGTTTCCTCTGGATTTTAGAATGTATGTGCTTGTCTGGTTCACATCCAGTTTCAGTCCTTCTGCAAAAGCTTTGGCCTTTTCTTCGGTCGGGAATCCTGCTACGTAGGCGTTGCGGATAGAATCTTCCTGAGCCATACGCAGGGTATTTTCCTTACGCTGTGCATCGGTCACTTCCGGGAAGTTGGCCTTTTCAGCTGGTGGCACAATGTGCAAGGTATCGGTAAATACATCTCCCGGACGGTGAGAAAGCGTCAATGTGACTTCTTTATCTTTTCCGAAAGAAACTTTCTGCAAACCGAAGTGGTCATTTGCCGAAGCGTAGACTACCATGTCGCCCAATCCGGCAGAAAGTGATGCTTTTCCTTGTGTGTCGGTCGTTTTGTTGGCTACGGTGAAGAATTCAGCGTAATTGTAAATTTTGAACTCTACGTGTGCACCTTCTACGGCTTTACCCTGAGCATCTACCACTGTAACAGTGACAGGGGCACTCTGTCCGTAGTTGTCGATGATGTTGATTTCCGTATAGTTGGCCGTAGTTTTCATCACTTCTTCCGGTCCGTCGTATGCACCGAATACTTTGGTGTGCATCAGCATACCTCTGCTGGCAGGAGCGTTGAACCATCCTAAGTTCAGTACCGGTTCCGGTTCGCAGGCACCGAGGAAGTACCATTTGCCGTCCACCCAGGCTTCTACCCAGGCATGGTTGTCGTCAGTATGCGCCCAGCGCGGGGTGTACACCTGACGGGCAGGGATACCTACGGCGCGAAGAGCAGCTACCAGGAAGGTCGATTCTTCACCACAACGTCCGTAAGCCGTTTTCACAGTAGCCATCGGGGCACTGGTACGAATGTCGGTCGGAGTGTAGACCACTTTTTCATGACACCAGTGGTTTACTTCCAGCACGGCATCGTACATGGACAGTTTTTCCACACGAGGCATCAGTTCCTGGCGGAACACCTCGCGTGCATTGTCCAAATTTTCATTGTTCACTCTGACGGGGAGTACAAAGTGGCGGAATATCATGTCAGGAATTCCGGCTCCCCATGAAGTCTCTTTGCGGTTCTGAAGTGCCAGGCGTACATTTTTCAGATAGAACTCTCCGGAATAATCGGAAATATCGCCCGGAGTCATGTAGGCATACAGGAACATCATGGCTTCCCGTTCCTCCAGCGACATGTCTTCATTGAAGATGTCAAAAAGATTTCCCCGGTTAAGAATCTCCTTCTTCTGTCCGAAATCAGCTTCCACTTTGTTGCGGTAGTCGGCTTCTTTCAGAAAATGGTTGGGAGAAGTCGAGGTACACGAGGGGAAGAGGCAACTGAGCCAAAATGCAAATGCGGGTATAAGTAGTTTTTTCATGTATGTAAAAAAGATTTGGTAAATACGGAAATAAAAAAGGCACGGAAACGAGAAGTTCTTCCCATGAGGGGTGAACTTCTGCGTTTCTGTGTCTTTTGGCTTAAAATGTAATATGCACTTAGATAGGTTTATATTCTACAAATGCTTCCATAGCTTCATAGCAAGCCAGGCCTAACTGGTCGTAAAGTGAAGCAGTTCCGCGGTTGCGGTCTTCGCTTCTCTGCCAGAACAGACGTTCGTCATTGCCCAGGAACGGTGCGCTTTCCATCTGAGACTGGTGTTTCAGGATAGAGTTACGTTTTGCACGAAGTTCTTCCGGACTCAACGGTACGGCCATTTCGATGTTTTCGATTTCCCATTCTGCCCATGCACCACGGTACATCCAGATGCGGCAGTCGTTCAGCCATTCCGCACCGGCATTCTTTTCCTCATCAATAGCGGCAAAAACGGCGTCCGTACATACACGGTGGGTACCGTGCGGGTCGGCCAGGTCGCCGGCTACGTAAATCTGATGAGGTTTCACTTCGCGGAGCAGGTTGAGCACGATTTCTACGTCGGCCTCGCTGATCGGGTTCTTTTCAATCTTTCCGGTTTCATAGAACGGAAGGTCAAGGAAGTGACAGCGGCTGAGTGGAATATGATTGAACGTACAAGCGGTACGAGCTTCTCCACGACGAATCAGACCTTTGATGGTCAGGATGTCGCGTGTATCCATGTCGCCTTCTTTCTTGGTTGAGAAGAACTTCTTGATTTCAGCATATTTGTCGCAGATGACTTTATCTTCGCTGTTTTCAAACAACTGGTTAAAGCCGTTGATGAAATGCATGAAGCGTACTACTTCTTCATCGCCTACGGCAATGTTTCCGGACGTTTCGTAAGCTACGTGTACTTCATGTCCCTGCTGCACGAGACGGCGCAATGTACCTCCCATGGAGATTACATCGTCATCCGGATGCGGAGAGAATACCACCACGCGTTTCGGGAACGGTTTGGCACGTTCCGGACGATAGGTATCGTCGGCATTCGGTTTGCCACCCGGCCATCCGGTAATGGTGTGCTGCAGGTCGTTGAATACCTTGATGTTGGCATTGTAGGCAGAGCCGTAAAGAGCCAGCAGTTCGCTCAAGCCGTTTTCGTTGTAATCCTTGTTGGTTAGTTTCAGGATAGGCTTGTTAAGGGTTGTACACAGCCATACAATGGCACTTCTTACCAGTTTGTCGTTCCATTCGCAGCTGGTTACCAGCCATGGACGCTGAATACGGGTCAGATGGGCTGCCGCAGCCAGGTCTACGCATATGGAAGTGTTGGTGTGAAGCTGCAGGTAAGATGCAGGTAACGTATCGCTTACTTTGTCTTCTACTGCGCTTCGAATGATGTCTGCTTTGTCTTCACCCCAAGCCAGCATATAGACTTTTCTGGCTCCCATAATGGTGTTGATACCCATGGTAATGGAACAGGGAGGAAGGTTGTCTACACCGATGTTGTGTGCGGCTTCAGAACGAGAAGTTGCATCAATCAAAATCAGGCGGGTAGTAGAACTGGCGTGTGAGCCCGGTTCATTCATACCGATATTTCCTTCACGACCGATACCCATAATCACGATGTCGAGGCCTCCGAAAGTCTGAATACGTTGTTCATACAAGCGGCAGTGCTCAATGATCGCTTCCTGAGGAATACTGCCATCCATTGTGAAGATGTTCTGGCGGTCGATGTCAATCTGCGAAAGGAACAGCTTGTTCAGATGATTGAAACTGCTTCCTGCCCCTTCTGTCAATGGATAATATTCATACAGGTTGAAGAATACCACGTTGCGGAAACTTACGCCTTCGTCCTTATGCTTACGAATCAGTTCGGCAAACAGCGGACGCAGGGAGGCACCTGTGCCTATGGCAATTGTACAGAATTTTCCTTCACGCTGTCTGTCCTGTATTTTTGCGACGATTTCATTGGCAATCTGTACCACACCTTCTTCGCTTGTCTCGAAGATGTTGGTCGGGATTTTTTCCAGTCGGGTAAGGACAGAACGTTCCACTGCATTTCCCGGACGATAGTAACGTGGGGAAACGCGATTCAGTGAAATTTGAGAGCTAAGATTGGTTCTCATGATTCAGCGAATTAAAGGTTGTTCTTTTCAATATCTTTGAAGTACTTGTAGGTACCGACTTTCAGTTCGTCAGTAGCTGCTTCATCGCATACGATGATACCGTGCTGGTGCATCTGCAATGCACTGATAGTCCACATCTGTGTGATACCGCCTTCTACTGCATGCTGCAACGCACGTGCCTTGTTGTGTCCGTTACAGATAATCAGCACTTCTTTAGCAGAAAGTACAGTACCCACACCTACGGTCAATGCTGTTTTAGGCACTTTGTTCACGTCGTTGTCGAAGAAACGTGAGTTGGCGATGATGGTATCAGTAGTCAGTGTTTTCACACGTGTGCGTGAAGTCAGTGAAGAGCCCGGTTCGTTGAAAGCAATGTGGCCGTCAGGACCGATACCTCCTAAGAACAGGTCGATGCCGCCGAACTTTTCAATTTCTTTTTCATAGTTGGCACATTCAGCTTCCAGGTCGGCTGCGTTACCGTTCAGGATGTGAATGTTTTCCTTGCAGATGTCAATATGATTAAAGAAGTTATTGAACATGAATGAATGGTAGCTTTCAGGATGAGATTCCGGCAAGCCTACGTATTCGTCCATATTGAAAGTCACTACATTCTTGAATGATACCACTCCCTTTTTGTTTAATTCAATCAGGGCTTTATACATGCCCAGAGGAGATGAACCTGTGGGAAGTCCTAATACAAACGGTTTTTCTTTGGTAGGATTAGCTGCGTTGATTTTTTTTGCAACATAGTTTGCTGCCCAGTTGGACAGAGAACTGTAATCGGGTTCAATGATTAATCTCATGGTGGTTAGAATTTTGAATATTGAAATTAAATTAACTAGTTCTTTTTGATAAGAATTTTCTTACTCTATGCAAATATATCAAAGCTTATTCAGAAAGGCAAATAAAAAAATAGTTTTTTTATGCATGAGTTTTTAAAGAAAAATCCTACATTTGTAAATGTTTCTATAAAAAATAACAAATATGGGTCAGACTCTATTGAAGAATATACAGAAAGGCGTAAAAAGTGCATTGGTAAAGCAGCGTATCATTACGCACTTGATTTATGCAGGCAGTACTACGATTACAGATTTGTCCAAGTCGATGGGATTAAGTGTGCCTACCGTGACGAAGTTTGTGGATGAAATGTGTAAGGAAGGATATGTGAACGATTGTGGAAAACTGGAAACCAGTGGAGGGCGTCATCCAAGTTTGTATGGACTGAATGCGGACTCTGCCTATTTTATCGGAGTAGCAATGGCGGTACAGTCGTTAAGTCTGGGGGCGATCAACTTTAAGGGGGATGTGCTTCAGACCAAGATGGAGATTCCGTTTAAGCTGGAAAACACTCCGGAATGCCTGGAGCGTATCTGCCAGGAAATAGAAACATTTATCGATGAACTTCCGTGTGACAAATCAAAGATACTGAATATCTGTATTGGTATGACCGGACGAGTAAATCCGGAAACGGGCTGCAGCTATACGCATCTGACTTTCGGTGACAAGCCTTTGGCTGAGATGTTTACAGACAGATTAGGAATTAATGTGTGCATTGATAACGATAGCCGTGCGATGGCATACGGAGAATACATCATGCGCTCAGAGAAATGTCCGAAGAACCTGATTTATGTGAATGTCAACTGGGGTTTGGGACTTGCTATTATCATTGACGGTAAACTGTATTCGGGAATGGCTGGTTTTGCAGGTGAGTTTGGACATAATTACGGATATGATAACCAGCAGATCTGTTATTGCGGAAAGAAAGGCTGTATTGAAACGGAGGTATCCTGCTCGGCTTTGTATCGCAAGTTTATTGCCCGTCTGCGTCAGGGAGAAAACTCTGTGTTGCTGAAAGAGAAATCCATCGATGAAATAACTTTAGCGGATATTATTTCCGCTGTTCGTCGTGAAGATGTGCTGGCCATTGAGCTGGTAGAAGAGATTGGTGCAAAACTGGGACGTCATATTGGTGACCTGATTAATGTGTTCAATCCGGAACAGGTAATTATCGGAGGAGAATTCTCGAAGGTAGGAGAGTATTTGTTGCCTCCGGTTATTTCGGCAGTCCGCAAATATACGCTGAACTTGATGTATAAGGATTCGGATATTGTATTGTCGGAACTGAAAGAAAAGGCAAACGTCATAGGAGCTTCTCTGTTGTCAAGAAGCAAGTTGTTTGCATTGGAATAAAGAACTTTAGTTGAGATAAAACGGGATATTCAGTAAATGTCCCTAAAAAGTAAGATGGCATATAAAGTCGATAGAGT
>ERZ779992.215-NODE-215-length-45592-cov-4.448075_pt1 | contig 45592 bp, 36 predicted proteins | sample MGYA00511934_ERZ779992 | MGnify/ENA primary metagenome ERZ779992 (study PRJEB29588, sample SAMEA2163248) | human gut metagenome | biome: human gut; feature: human-associated habitat; material: faeces | place: Denmark | collected 2008/2010 ...
CGGTGCATAATTTACACCCCACGGAGTGGCACTGGCATTCATTGCTACCGGCTGACCGTTTGAAGCTCCCTTTGGTGCTCCAAGTGGCATAACCGTAAGTACATCACCGTACTGGCTCTTATTTAATGCATTGCCGCTTGCATCACTTGGCTTATCCTGGTTGATGCCGATGATGGTATAAGTATAAGTTCCATCGGAGAAGGTATCACCCACTTTTGCAATACTTGTAATTGCACCGGCTTTACAACATGCCTGGATGTCTGCAATCGTCATCTGCTGCAGATCACCAAACAGCTGCTGTCTCTTAGCTGATCCGTTTAATGTAACACCGGTGGTAAGGTTTAAGATCTTGCTGCTTGCCACATATGGATATGCAATAGTATAGTTACCATTTGCATACGCGGTCATTGTTGCCTCATAGTGGCCATTTACAAGTTTTAACTCAGCGGACTGCACCGTGCCACCGCTGTCTTTTAAGACTACGCTTCTGCCGGCATAGGCACTGTTGTTGCTGTCGATCCATACTGTGAGGTCACTGATATATGGTTTTAACTGATGTTCCTGTCCGGTCGCACCGAGGTTGATGCTCTCTTTCACAGAGCCGTACTGCAGTGTACAGTTTCCATTAAAGTTACTGTAAATGTTCGCAACATACTTATTCAGCTTCTTGTCCAGATGCAGGTTTCCTGTTGCTACCTGGTTCCCGGATCCGGATGTAAGTGTAAGCTCACAGCCTTCATACCGGGTATCAGCACTCTGGATGAAACAGTAAAGTGAATAGGCACTGTTCTGCCCTTTGATCTGCTCTACTGAAGACTGTAGTGCAACGGTTTGTTTCTCAAGGTAATTTAGTTTTGCATGTACGCTTGAATTATCGTAACTGTCAGCTATTGTATCTGTCTTTGCACCGATCAGCTTCTGTAATACGGTCGAAAGATTGTCATTAACGGTTGCTCCTACCGGGACCTGCCCCCAAAGCAGGGCGAATACAACCATCATGGCTACAATCTTCACTTTGCCTTTAAACCAGGACGGCATTTTTCTTTTCTGGTCCTGCGGAGGATTCTCCACAGCATTTTTCTTGTCAAAAATCATAGGTCTCTCCTTTTCTCAGCATGTTTGAGTGATAAAGAATTTATAATTGAAATTTGACAAGGCTAAATAAAAACGAAAATTTTAATAAATGCAAAAAGCTGGGAAAAATGATCCGCTTGTGAACCAGCCACCCATGTCTATCGTTGTGCCATCATAAACATACATATGCTGTCCTCTGCTTGGATGGATACTGCGAAGAAGCCAACAATTATGATGAAAGTCTCTGCTTTCCGCTGTTGTCGCAAGGTCAGAAAAATACTGGTATTGAAATGTCGCATTATATTCTGTGGAAGAACAGCAGCTGCTGCCCTGTGAACCAAATACCTCTCTGCTTGAAAGAAGAAAACACCTATTTCCAGTAGTTGAGAGCGCTGTTAAACTAAAATGTTCATCATATGCTCCTGTACATTTCTTCACATATCCGATAACATTTTGAGTAGCTTTTGGTAGCTTTTCGAAATACGGAGTCAAAGTCGATGTTAAATCATTCTGTTCTACATCTGTTGTTCCCCATGGTGTTGCAGACATATTAAATGTAACCGGCGATCCATTTGCAGCTCCTGTTGGTGCACCCAGAGGCATAACTGTTAGAACATCCCTATACTTGCTACTATTTAACAAATTGCCATTTGCATCGCTCGGCTTATCCTGGTTGATACCGATGATGGTATAGGTATAAGTACCATCACTAATCGTGTCTCCGACATGAGCAAACTGATGGATTTCACCATCTTTGCATGCTTGCTGAATTTCTGCCATGCTCATCTGGAATAAGTCCCCAAACAGCTGCTGTTTTATGTTACCGGTAACATTGACAGAACATGTAAGGCTTACTTTTGTTCCACCAGACATCAAGAATGGATATCTTACGGAGTAACTTCCTTTTAAGAGTGATGGAAAATCTACTTCATAATGTCCGTTTCGTGCACCAAATCTTCCAGTCTGGCTTTGTCCCTTTGCATTGGTTACCGTAACTGTCTGTCCGTCATATGCGCCACTGTTGCTGTCAACCCAGAGGGTAAGACTGCCTACATACGGCTGGATCATCCCGGACACCGAACTTCTTACAGAGTCCACATCCGTTTTCATCCGGTTCAGCTTGGCATTGGTCGTTGCTGTTCCAAAGTCCCCGGAAACCACATCGTTAAGTTTTCCAAGAATGCTTATGTCACTGCCTGCCAGGTTATCTGCCACATTTGCTGTTGCCGGGTATGTTCCGACAAATATAGCAATTGCAAGCATTGCAACTATGGCTGTCACATATATTTTCCTGCTTTTTCTATTTTGTTTTTTCTTTTCTGTATGATCTGCTTTTCTCATATGCTAACCTCACTTTGAATCAAGAACCGTCTGTAATGTCTGCAAATCTCCCTTTAATGCCGTTATCTGGCTTTCGAGGTAATTGATTTTTGCATTTGTTACAGCATCTTCATAAGAACCTGTTACCTGCGCATTCTTTGCTCCAAGCAATGACTGGATGGAATTTGAAATGTTATCCGTAACCTGTGCCGTCACAGGAATTGTATTCCAGACGGTGTTCCAGACAAAAGCGAAAATGATGCATACGAGCAGCAATTTAGCCTTATCAAATAATTTTTTTCTTATTAAATTGTCAGTCCTGCCGGACTTATGTCTTTCGGTTAGGTTTTTACCCCCCCCCGAAAGCATATTTAATATAATTTTTAGACATTATATCGTGTCTCCTTTCAGTAAGGCTTACACGATCATACAGAATAAATACTTAAAACTTAATAGATACAGAAAGCTGGAAAGACACAATAATTGTAAGATATATCAGGGGTGCCGAAGGATGACTTTCCTCTATAAACACAGCAAAAATAGTCAGCGTTATCGCTAAGCGGGCTACGGAGCCACCAGATGTGGTTACAGCTAACTGTATTGTTAATGTGCCGGCTTTCCTCAGAAGTAGCAATATTTGCAAAATATTGATACTGAAACGTAGCACTTGCTTCATTTTGCGTACACCGTGATCCATCGTCGGCACCACTTCCACCAAATACTTCCTTTCCAGAGAGAAGGAAGCATTTATCTCCTGTTACAGAGTTACCTCCACCACTGGGAGTTCTGTTAAAAGTTCCTGTTACTTTTTGTACATATCCAATGGCATTCTGTGTAGCTTGAGGCAGTTTGGAGAGATACTGTGGCATTATAGTGCTTCTCATTCTTGATGACACCCAGCTTACACTATTTGTACGTTTTAGATTCATTATGGTAGAAACTATCCACGGTGTAGAACCGGCATTCATTGTTACCGGCTGACCGTTTGTTGCTCCTTTTGGAGCACCTAATGGCATAACCGTAAGTACATCACCATACTGGTTACTGTTCAGCAGGTTGCCGCTTGCATCACTTGGTTTATCCTGGTTGATACCGATGATTGTATATGTATAGGTACCGTCACTTATGGTATCTCCTACATGTGCTATTTCATTGATTGCACCTGCTTTACAACATGCCTGGATTTCTGCAATCGTCATCTGCTGTAGGTCACCAAATACCTGTTTTTTATTTAAACCGGCACTCAGTGTAGTTGATGCTGATAAAGTTATTGTCTTTCCAGATATAATATAGGGATAAGATATGGTATAGCTTCCTCTTAGGATGTTACCAAAATCCGCTTCATAATGTCCGTTGCGAGCCACATAACCAGCCGTCTTCACTTTTCCTTTGCTGTCAGTAATAGACACCTGCATTCCGTTATATGCCGTATTTGAATCATTAACCCATACCGTTAAACTACTCATATATGGGGAAATCAGCTGATCAAGAGATGTATTAACTGCATCCACATCCGTTTTCATTTGATTAAGTTTTCCATTCGTGGAGCTTTTCTCAAATGTACCACTCAGCTTATCATTCACATGACCCAGAATAGCAGCCACACAGTTTTGAATGTTATCAGTAACACTGGCATCTGCTGGTACCTGATTAAAGAGAACTATTGCAACGAGAAATGCTGCTATAATTCCAATATTACGTTTATGTTTCTTCAAACCATTCTTTTTCATATACACACCGCCTTACTTTGACTCAATAATCTGTTTAAGGACATCTACTTTATCCTGCAATTCCACTATCCTCTTTTCCAGATAGTTTATCTTTCCATTGGCCGGAGCCGAACTGTAGGAAGATGCATCCGTAACTGTTTCTCTTGATCCAAGCAGTTGTTTGATCGGACCGGAAAGATTATCTGTCACATTGGCCGCAATAGGCGTTGTGCCTATCAATACCCCAAAAGCGGTGTATAGAATGAATTGTTTTATTTTTGTATGATCGTGCAATATTATGTTTTTAGGTTTCTTTGATTGAGATTTTATCTCGGAGGGGATTTTACCCCCCCCCCGAAATATTCGTTGTATTTTTTAGACATAGTATCGTGTTCCCTTCATTTAAGGCATACACGATCATAAGAATGAAATCATAATATCAGTAAATGCAGAACGCGGCAAAGACGCTATGGCTGAGGCTCGCGTCGAGAGCGTCGGAGCTGCCCGCACCGACATAGCAGAAAGCGTTGCTGTCGTTGTAGTAAGGGCTGCGGAGCCACCAATACTGGCTGGCTGAACTGTTAATGTTTCGGCTTGCAGGTGTTGTTGCAATATTTGCAAAATACTGGTACTGGAACGTTGCATTTGCTTCGTTTGTCGTACACCTCGATCCATTGTTGGCACCACTTCCACCAAATATTTCCTTTCCAGAGAGAAGGAAACATTTATCTCCTGTTACAGAATTGCTTCCACCACTGGTATTTCCGTTATAAGTTCCAGTTACTTTCTGTACATAACCAATGGCATTCTGCGTAGCCTGCGGCAGCTTTGCAAGGTACTGCGGCATCGTGGTGCTTCTCATTTGTGATGCTGCCCAGCTTCCACTGTTTGAACCATTGCTGTTCATCGGTGCATAACTTACACCCCACGGAGTCGCACTGGCATTCATCGTTACCGGCTGACCGTTTGTAGCCCCTTTTGGTGCTCCAAGTGGCATAACCGTAAGTACATCACCATACTGGCTCTTACTTAATGCATTACCGCTTGCGTCACTTGGCTTATCCTGGTTGATACCGATGATTGTATATGTATAAGTACCGTCGCTAAATGTATCACCCACTTTTGCGATACTTGTGATTGCACCAGCTTTACAACATGCCTGGATATCTGCAACCGTCATCTGGAATAAGTCACCAAACAGCTGCTGTCTCTTGGCTGATCCGTTTAAGGTAACACCGGTGGTAAGGTTTAAGATCTTGCTGCTTGCCACATATGGGTAGGCAATGGTGTAGTTACCATTTGCATACGCGGTCATTGTTGCCTCATAGTGGCCATTTACAAGTTTTAACTCAGCGGACTGCACCGTGCCACCGCTGTCTTTTAAGACTACGCTTCTGCCGGCATAGGCACTGTTGTTGCTGTCGATCCATACTGTGAGGTCACTGATATATGGTTTTAACTGATGTTCCTGTCCGGTCGCACCGAGGTTGATGCTCTCTTTCACAGAGCCGTACTGCAGTGTACAGTTTCCATTAAAGTTACTGTAGATGTTCGCTACATACTTATTCAGCTTCTTATCCAGATGCAGGTTTCCGGTTGCTACCTGGTTCCCGGATCCGGATGTAAGTGTAAGCTCACATCCTTCATACCGGGTATCCGCACTCTGGATAAAGCAGTAAAGCGAATAAGCACTGTTCTGCCCCTTGATCTGCTCTACAGAGGACTGCAGGGCAACCATCTGTTTCTCCATGTAATTGATCTTGGCATTTGTGCTTGCACCTTCAAATGAATCCGCAACGGTATCTTCTCTTATACCAAGGATTCTCTGGATCACAGACGGCATGTTGTCAGTGACACTTCCAGATACCGGAACCTGTCCCCAGATCAGAGCGAATACGACAAGTAATGTAACTGTCCTTATCCATCCCTTATGATCGTATATTAAGTTTTTAGGTTTGTGTTTGGGATTACCGTGTTCTGTCCCTTGCTTTGGAGGATCTGATTTTACCCCCCCCCCGAAAATTTGCGAAACTTTTGTAAATAAATGTTTCATTTCCGACTCCTTTCTTTTTAATGCGTATGTTATGGAATTAATAAAACAAATTCCGGGCTTCTCAGTTGACTTGTAATTTTTGTAAATTAACATCTATTAACTTATTAACATCTGTTAATAGCTTAAAAAATGTCTGTTTCCATATCTTACAGTTTTTGTGATCCTGCTTTCCCAATACTGTGCTTAGTTAGCAGGACCACGGTGTTTATATGGTTTGTATGGATTGGTGTAAAAAATATTTTTACAATAGTTACTTTCCGATCTTCCCGGACTGACCTCCACAGTAAAGCCAGATGTCTTTTTTAAAAATGCGCCTGCTTTAAATTTTTTCTCCTATGGTAAAAAGACTGATCCAGGATTCCACTGCTTCTTTTTTCTCGCGGTGGATTGTGTAAGGTTACACACCTGTAATCATACACTGGCAGTCCTGTACTCCCTTTTCTTCCGATAATACTCTGATGTTCAAATGTCCTTATTTCCTCACGGATCCCCATATAACTGCAGACGTCATTTTCAGGAGAAATTTATGTTATATCCGGCAGAACCTGATTTTCATGTTGTCGCTCTGCAGGATTATAACCGTATGTTGGATATACAGCATCTTATGCCCGGTGTTCCCTGATGCATCCCGCGTGTACAAGAAAATATGGGTCACATGGTGCTCCACCACGTCTCCGTGAATAAAAATATGGGTCACACGGTGTTTCAATAAATGGAACACATTTACCGTAACTTACAAAATCCATATGCTTATTTGTTACACACGTTTTGCAGATTTCATTGTAGTCAGCCTTGGATACATCTTTTACCAGATATCTTTCCTCGCTTCCCATTTCACAAATAAGGATACCATGAACTGCATCCTCCCCTTTGTTTTCTGTGTATTCCAGTCGGGATGCCTCGATAATTGACAGGTTTCCACCGTCCATTTGGACTAAAACTCTCATATTTTTTCTGTTCCTTTCTACTACACTGCCTGTTGCTTACTGTTCTGACTCAACATGGATGGAATCAATTGTAATATTCCCAGCCAGTGCAGCTGCCTTGTAATCCGCATCTACATAGATGTACAGATATCCACTGCCCTGTTCATAGCTGCAGACTATATCCGGGGTCGATGCACCATATTGTATGGTGATGTTGCTTGTCGGCTTGATATTGGTCAGCCCCACAAGGTTTCCATCAATTTTCCACCGGATGCCGCCGGCATGTGTTCCACCGGTTACATTCTCGTACCGCACCGTTTTATCTGCATTTGATCCCGTACTGTTCATAAGCACAATATTGTCTGCCCACTGGTCTGTATCATCAACCTTCTTGGATACCTCTGTGATTTTCTGCCACAGTGTAGCAATTTTTGCAAAAATGGTATCGCCTTTTACATCAGCCGCGTCTGAGGAATCCCCCATTGTCATTTTAATGGCATTATCCGCATTCTGACGGGCAGTGGTTTCATTTTTTATGGATTTTGTTACATCGGAAAGGTTTGTGGTAAGCCCTGCCACCCCTTTCTTAAGCGTTGTGATGTCTGTTCCATCCTGTTTCAGTTGATCATCCAGTGTTTTGATCGTGGCTTTTACATTTGCAATTTTCTGCTGCGTGTCAGCGTCAAGACTGCTGATATCTCCGGATAACGTCTGGTTCAGCTGGTCAAGGGCAGCCTGCAGATCTGTTTTTGCCTGAGCGAGAGCCTGTTTATTCTCCGCACTGGCATCATCCGTATATTTCTTCTGTGCCGCCTCAACCTCGGACATCTTATCATTTACATTCTTGATCTGGTCATTGATACTGTCACCAAGTTCTTTCTTTGTCTGGTCAATCTGGTCTTTTCTGTCCTGTATCTCCTTATCAATGGCTTTCTGCAGTGCATCAGTAAGGGAAGTTGTGCTTCCGGACAGCTGGGTGATCTTCTCGTCGAGCGAACTGTCACCGGCATTAAGTGCATCCAGTGCATCTGCGATCTGCTGGTTGATGTCTGCAACTTTCTTCTGCGTTGCATTATCCAGCCCATCCACAGTGTCAGACAGGGAATCAAGGTTGCCTTTATATGCATTAAGTGAATCCTGCAAGGCCTGTTTTGCATCTTCAAGTGCAGTCCGGTTCGACTCTGACTGATCATCGGCATATGCCTGGCTTGCTTTCTTGTAGGCATCCAGCTTCTTCTGTACATCCGACATGTTATCAGCGATTGATCCCTTGATATCCGTGATGGCAGATTCCCTCTTCTGGCTCTCTGCATTCAGTGCTTCTTGAAGTGTCGTGATGTTGTCACCATTTGCATCAATCGTCTGTGATAGGGATGCACACTCATCGGAAAGGCTTTTAAAGTTCTCCCCGATAATGTTCTCAATCTGTGTCACAGCATAACTGAGCTGGTTGATTGCTTTCGTATACTCCTTCTCATTTCCGGAAAGGACACCGACGAACTGTGCTATCGTCATATCAGAAGTATCAACAACTTCCGCTTTATCAATGGAACCTTTCTTTGCGGTGATCCGGCGCAGGAAAGCATTTTTTACGTTGATCTTCCCACCAAGGTCGTCCGCATTCTGATTGATCTGTTTGATCTGTTCATTGATATTGGTTACGGACTGCTGTACAGTTGCCATCTTGTTATCAAGGTTTGAGCTTGATTCCTTCTGTGAATCCTTGATCTGGCTGCTTAAAGAAGTAATCTGTGACTGCATACTGTTAATATTGGAAGTTATGGAACTCACAGAATCCTTAACACCTTTGATATCACTTGCCACTGATTCTGCCGCTTTCTTGGCAGAGCTGCTTTCAATCTCACTAATCTCTGCAGATGTAAAATAGTCGGTTCCCTTTACCGGTGTCTTTACATTTTTCTCTACCTGCTTAATAATGTCATTCTGGATTTTTGTAAGTTCCTTCTCTTTCACCACGGTATCCGTATTCTTTAGTACATCTTTTACCGTTTTGGTGACGTTGAGCTGCTTTGTGATCTGCTCAATCGTCTGCGGGGAAAGTGTTACATCATTTCCTTTGATGTATTTTGTTATGGTATTCTGCAGGCTGCTCTGGATATTCTTCTCAACTGTGTTCTGAATGGCAGCCACATCATCATCGGATATTTTGGAAACATCTGTATTTCCGACTGCACCTTTCACAGCCGATTTGATCATTCCCTTGACCTCAGAACGCTGTCCTTCGGAAAGTGAGTCCATACTGTAAGATCCTTCTGCTGCAACAGCCTTTTCCACAGTCTGCTTCACGTTTTGGGTAACCTGCTTGATAAGTTCCTTTTTTGTTACCTCCGGCAAACTGTCCTTGATATTTTCGCTGACCGCACGCTCTACCATTGCAGTAGAAACGTAATCACCTATTTTTTCAGATAATACCTTTTCTGCAATCTGCCCGGTCACATCATCATCCATCTGATCGGTAACCTGATCAGACACCTTGTCGACGAATGCTTCTGCAAGAACAGATTTCTGTCCCGTATTCTGCCCGATGATAAAAGTGCCAAGAATAACGAGGGCAAGGCTTAAAGCTATACATATCAGCTTAAGCCCATGTTTTTTTCGTTTCATGAACATTTTCTTTTTCCTCCTTTTTGTTCGTCAAGTACGCATTGTTTCGTTGATTATATCATTTATATACACTTTCTTTATCTTTATATCACAAATACATGTTTTCGTCAATTTGTTTCGGCACTGACTACGGTTCTCATCCACTAAAAAAGCAGGCAATTTTCTGCCTGCTTTTTCCTTCTTTCTATACTTGATTTTTTGATTATATCTTTCCTTTTGTAGTTTCTGTCTCTATATTAAGAACACAAACAAACACCGGCTATACCAAAACATACCAAAATTACAAACAAAATAAGATAAGATTTTGGAGAATAACTTTCTCCGGCTATATCACCAGATTCTACTTTTTTCCATTCATTGTGGCAACTACAACAACAAATAGCAGCAGCTACTGCAACTACAACAACAATACCTACGATTTTATACAACATGCCAACACTTATATACATAATACATAAACTCTCTTTCCTTAAATAATTACCTAATGCAACTTTCAGCAATCTGATTTAATACTGTAGTTAATGATCCCAAACCAATTGCCACACTATAAATTTTTCATTTTTTCATCTAAAATATTTATCTTATCATATGATATACTTACTTCATTATTTCTCTTGCCACAAAGCCGAAAGATAATTTTTGACTCTTCATCTAAATATTTACAATATTCTGTAAGCTGTTCATAATATAAAGGAATGCATTCTGCAATTATGTATTGCAGCAGCTTATCATGCTCATTTGGAAAATTACTTTCCCATCCACATGCCAATGGACAATCCTGTGCATTAACCGGTTCATTGTCCATGATCTTTTTATACAACCTTGGATCATTATCTCTGACTTTTGCAAGTGTTTCATCCGATATAATCCCATATGTTTCATATTTCCTGGTTCTTGTATTGTAAAACATGAATCCGACTACTTTCATTTCACCATCCATCATAGGATTTTCAACGATAACTGTATTATCCAGCAATACGGGGATATAAAGCGTACATGATTCCATTCTATCGTCCACAGCATCCAATTGTTTTATTGTTTGATGATATCCAATTGTATATTTTCTTTTAATTCTTTCAAATATCTTCATCATTCATCTTCCCTTTCTGTCAGTAATTCTATTCTAACACAATATTGACCTTTCTATCTTTCTATATTTGATTTTTGATTATTTCTTTCCACTAAAAAAGTAAAATCATTCCTCCAATAACCAATCCTATAGCTACAACCGTAATAAAAAGCGGAAATACCATTTCTTTAAAATCGTGATTAGTCATGTTTGCTCTCTCCTTGTTTTCTGCCATCAGTGATTCTATATTAACACAATATCGTAGGAAGTTGCATTGTTAATTATTTTTAACTTCGTATATCTCCCCCTTCTCTATATCATAAGCAATCTTCTTTTTATAGCTTTTTCCGCTCTTTGTCTTTGCGGTTTTCTCAATAGTCTGTTTTTTTAACAACTTCTTTACATCGGAAGCAGTTATCTTTACCCAGCAAGCATTTTTCCACAGCCCGTTTAACTGACAACCATTTTTATAATTCGAGCAGAAGAAACCTTTCGGTCCTTCGATAACCTCTCCTCCACATTTTGGACATGTGATTTTATCTTTTCCGGCATCAAAGTCAAAGGAAAGTTCCATTTTGTTTTCTGACTTATTTACCTTCATCCTAAGAGCTGCATCAAATTTCTTTCCACTCTTAGATACCCAGCCCTTGATCCGGCTGGTTACACCTTTGCGTAAAAGATCATTCATTTCCTTGTCACCAATCAAAATTCCAAGCATTGGGCCAATATGAAATGCACATCCTTCATCCTTCCTGATATAGTTTTCGCATTTATATCCATATTTCCTATGATAAGTAACCTTCCCACCACATAATGGACACTTGAATTTTGTATCTTTTATAAGGGACTCACCTTTATAATTTTCTCCGCCATTTTTTTCTTTGATTGCAGATACTTTTTCCCGGACAAACTCATTGATCTGTTCCTGGTACTCATCCCTGCTCTTTTCCCCGTTTTCAATTTCTGAAAGCCCCTGTTCCCATTCTGCAGTCATCTTTGGAGAAAGCAGCTCCGGGAGCACATCCTTCATAATGTCATAAATGACATATCCATCATCTGTCGGCCTTAAAACCTGTGTCTTTTTCTCAACCTGTATGTAGCCAATAGCAACCAGCTTCTTATAAATATCGCCTCGTGTTGCTGATGTACCAATACCAGATCCCTTGATCTGTGCCCGCAGTTCTTCATCTTCGATCAGATTTCCTGCATTTTCCATCGCAAGGATAATGGAACCGGAAGTATAACGTGATGGTGGCGATGTCGTACCCTTGTCCGTTACATATTTTGAATCATAAACATCACCTGCTTTGAGATTCTCATAAACGGATAAATCTTTTTCATTCTTGTCTTTCTTTAAAATTCCTGCAACTTTCATATAGCCAGGATCTGCAAGCACTTTATCTGAAGCAAAGAAATGTTCTGTACCTGCAAGCATTTCAAGTTCATATTTTTCATATACCGCTGCCGGATAAAAAATACTTAAAAATCTGCGTGTGATCACTTCGTACACCGCTTTTTCGTCGTACTTAATCTCTGAAAGTGCACTTACATCTCCTGTCGGGATAATTGCATAATGATCTGTAATTTTTGAATCATCTGTATATTTTGTCTTTTCTGTTCCCTGATACCATCCATTTTCAAGAATCTCATCCACATATCCTTTCATTGCATCGTATCCGGAAAGCCCTTTGATATTTGTTACAATTTCTTTTGCTATAGCAGATGAGAGCACTCTTGCATCCGTTCTTGGATATGTAGTAAGTTTCTTTTCATACAGGCTCTGTACAATCTCAAGCGTCCGATCCGGTCCGATCTTAAAGGACTTTGAGCACTCTGCCTGCAGCTCTGCCAGATTGAATAACAGTGGGGCATTTTTCTTTACGTCTTTCTTTTCACAGGATACAATCGTTACCGTATCCGGAAGCCCTGCAATCATTTCCTTTGCATCTTTTTCTTCACGGAAACCCTTTTCTTCATATAAAAGAGGGGAATCCTTATATCTGGAATCATCTGTTACTTTCCAGTTTCCAATCACAGCACCGCCATCCGTTGAAATCCGGTTAGCAATTTTGTAATAATAGGTAGGTTTAAAGTTTTTGATTTCCCGTTCACGTTCCACGATCATTGCAAGGACGGCCGACATTACTCTTCCTGCCCGGATCACACCCTTTGTTGCTGTCTTCGATTTTGACTTATACAAGTTCCCGTATTTAATGCTCAAAACGCGGGAAAAATTGATACCAATCGCCGAATCAGCAATAGCCCGCATATATCCTGCCTGCTTTAAGTTCTGATAATATTCTGTATCCAGAGGTTTTGCATCCCGGATTCCATTTCTGATTGCATCTTCTGTATGGGAATCAATCCATACTACTCTTTCAGTAAGCCCTTCCCGGATTCCCGCCTGTGCCCGTACAAGCATCTGGATGTATAAGCCTTCTCTACCAGCGTCACCGGCATACAGAATTTCATCAACATCACTTCGATGATACAGTTTCTTTATCACATTGAATTGTTTTTTTACATTCTCTATCACTTTGTATCTATACTCGTCCGGAAGGAATGGAAGTGTTTCCATTCTCCATTTTTTCAATTCCGGATCATAGTCCTCTGGATAACAAAGACTAACGAGATGACCGACACACCATGTGATAATGTAATTGTCATCTTCCATATAGCCATCTTCTTTTTCTGTTACACCCAAAACCTCTGCGAAAGAATTTGCAATTGAAGGCTTCTCTGTAACCACAATCGTTTTGCTCATTTTTTTCTCCTTAATTGTTTAAGTTATCACTTTTTCTATTGCAGAAATAGTCCGCGGCGGACTCCCTGAATCAATCTACAGCTCTTCAAAATACTTCTGTATTCCTTCCTCATACATGCCCTTTGCTGTCGGACATCCGTCTAAAACATCATTTTCCCATGTAAATGATTCTGTGTCCGCTCCGTGTTCTTTCGCCCATTTATTGATCTCTTGCACATATTTATTTGCCTCGGCAATTCTCTGATTCACGAGAGAAACCTTTTTTGAGATATATTTTGGTACTTTTACATTTGACATGACATACCCCTTTCACATTTTTTCATCTTCTGGTTTGAGTTGATTATATCATATATATACATTTTTTACAATCTCCCAAAAAAACACACTAAAAAAAGTCCAGCATACACTGGACTTAAAATCATTAACTTATTTTTATTGCATATCTTCGACCAACTGCCCGTTGTTGACATACTCCCACGACTAAAGTCGTGGGATTCTTTGTATTAACCGGACATCACCGTAGTCGTATAGGAAGGATATAGCCCGGGCTTTCAAGATTTACCGTCTATAGACTTTCAATGCGTCATCTACTCATCAGGCGGAAGGTTTATGTCTGAACCTTTTATTCGTGCTTAGAATCCAAAGCACTGTTTCCTTGTGATATTATTTTTCTTCATCTCACAGATCAGATTGTTCTGCATCTTTAAAAAGTTTTCAAATCCATAGATACACTTCTCCCTGTCAGGTTTATCAAATTTCGTGTTGCTGTTTTTTAATAAATATGCACTGTATAAGTCCCTCTGGACTTTATATCCGCCGACATATTTACTTCTGTCTTTAAGTTCTGCTTTCTTATAGTTGTCCTCTACATGATCATACTGGCTCGCTTTAAAGTCCTTCGTTTGGACTTTATAGACTCCCCCTGTTTTAGTTGTGGGGAGTGTCAAGCGATTATAGCATATATATACATTTTTGCAAAGAAAAAGACATCCTTTCGGGTGCCTTTCTTTTGGATCTTATTTGATTTTGGTCGCTTCGCTCCACCATCCAACAATCTTACTTGATCCGGAATCGTTGTATGTTCTTACTCTGACGAACTTTCCAGATGGAAGATCATTTATAGTGATGGAGGTGTTTGTCGTTGGTTGCTTGACTGTCGTAGCATTTACTTTGAAATCTTCATCATCTGCAATTTGTACCTCAAAGCCGGTTGGCTTTGTTGCAAATGGATTGGTGATTTCTTTCAATTCAAAAATCCGATAATCGTAATTAAATTGCCCACAATTGATACTCATGGAGTATTCCGCAGATATAACATTTCCAGTACTTTTAATCGTTGTGTATGGTGTACGCTTAATCTTTCCTGCTGTCTTAATATCTGACCATTTGCCATAGTAGTATTTCCCATTTATGGTTCGGTAGGCACGTACCTGAATTTTATAGGTACAGCCTGTTGACAAAGCAACACTTATTCCATCGTCTACATATTTATATTTCTGATCATGATTGGACTTGAAAAAATTATACATTCGTGTTAATTCTCTTGCTCCATCAAGTCCATATATCTTGACACGATTTGCGGTCGTTCTTCGATACGTCCAGTCCGTCCAGTTGCCATTGTAGCTCTGTTTGATCCGGATTTCATATCCAGAAGCTTTTGACACCTTATTCCAGCGGGTATCAACCATTTGGGTAAAGGAATTGCATGGGGTTGCATGAAACTGCATTTTATCTTTTTTGTATGTTTTTACATGCTTTAGATAATACATTTGTATAAGTATATCATCACGCGGTAAGTATTCTTCAGCATAAAAAAACGCTTCGTCTTCAATATCCCCAAGTTTTGTTTCACGGAAATCTTTTTTCCCCATATTCTTTCTGAATTTGTCCAATTCTGCTTCTGTAGTCAGCCGGTTCTTAAAAGCCGTAATCTTAACTGTTCCAACCTTGACCTGGTTCTTTGCGTTGTAGTTTTTCTTCGGGTCCTGCATAAATCCGGTTATCGTCCTTGTTTTATCTGTTGGAATGTTGTATGCCGTTACTACGGCTGCGGCAGCCAAAACCAATGCTGTTAATTTTTTGATGTTTTTTAAGAAATCTTTGTTTCTTCTCATGATTGCCCTGCCTTTTAAGCGATTATTTGGTGTATGTTGGGTTATTTTCACTTAATTTCCGGAATATTTTCCAGAGAGACTGCGGTTATATTGATGCAAGAAGTGTAAAAATTCGCGTATGCATACAAAGAATCTTGGTTTACAAAAGGTGGCCAATTTTCTAAAGGTGTCCAAAATTCTAAAGGTTGCCAATTTTCTCGTACATTTTCAGCAGTCTCAGTTCCACCTTCATAAAAATCAAGATTTCTATCTCTAAAACTCTGAACTATTGCTGCAAGTATCTCCTTAACTTCCTTTTTAGTTGCTTCGATTTTACCCATCCAGCTACCTTGATCGTCCGAGTCATATATTGCAATAATCCATGTTTTTCTTCTATATTCTTTGCTAAATTTCTTATCCATAGATTTTCTCTATCCTTTCCAATGTCAGAATGTCACCCCAACTGCCTTTTTTGCAAGCCTGTCTGCTTCCTCGTTACCATCAACTCCTGTGTGTCCCTTAACTTTTATAAAATTCAGCTCAACAGGGCTTTTTCTCATAACATCCCGGTATCTTTTTGTTCCGCTTTTATTTGCCTGCCATTTTCCAGTTACCCATGCTTCTATTATTGACAATTGCCTCCCGAATTTTACTTCGGGAGGCAATTGTCAATGGTTGGGTATGTGGAAGATGCCATAAATGGGCCATGTAGGGTTCGAACCTACGACCACCCGGTTATGAGCCGGGCGCTCTAACCAACTGAGCTAAAGGCCCTTACTGGCACCGCTTTCACGGCGCCAGGGATTGAAAAAGATTATGAAAAATTGCGAAATGTCTGGATATGTTAACATATTCAGGCAAACGTACCATCCAGGATTTGAACCCGGAATCATCTTAAAGGGATGGCTATACGAACAAAATAGGAATAGATGATAAAGTTCCTGCTACTTTTGGTACCTATTATATTTGGATAAATGCATTTATCCAAATAAATCAGATAAATGCATTTAATTGTATCTTTTTTGTGCTTTCACAAAGCGGAAGATACAAACCGCAAGCAACACCCTGTCTGCATTTAGCAAACAAACTCACATTAAGAGAAAAATTAATTGGGAATCATTTGAATAAGCAAACAAGAATTCCCGTTCTGAAATCTCAAGAAATGCCCCTTTTCTTAAGATATGTTGATTATATCATATATATACATTTTTGTAAAGGCAGAAAACTAGCAATATATATCCAATTTGCCATTTTCTATCATCTGGATTGCCATATCGGTAATCTCAGGATCAAGCTGTGTTCCTTTTGCCTTGCTAAGCTGATCAATAATTTCTTCCTTTGTAAGTCTTGGTCTATAAGGTCTGTTAGACGCCATGGCATCAATAGTGTCGCAAACACTTACTACCCTTACAAGTTTTGGGATATCCTCTCCTTTCATACCATCTGGATATCCCTTTCCATCCCATCTCTCATGATGATGCCATGCAATATCCGTAATTTCATCCGGAACATGGAAGCCTGTCAAAAATCTCATACCATAAATGGGATGGTTTCTTACCATCAACAATTCTCTCTCATTAAGTTTTCCACGTTTGTTTAATGCCGACATGTCTACCAGAACCTTTCCAATATCATGTAACTGCGCACCATCTTTTACCAGTTTAAGCTGATCAATATTTAATCCGATCTGCCTTCCAAGCCGATAGCTGTACTCTGCTACATTTTTACAATGTTCTGCAGTTTTTATGTCTTTTAACACGATGATATTAAACAAAGCATCTATGAGCCTTGCATGTCTTTTTCCTGAAAGACTCTGCTTTTTTGGATTCTCTAAAATTGTGACTTCCCCGAACTGATTCGCTGCCATATACTTCTCCTTTCCCCGCGATAGTATGTTGCCGCTACTTTTGATGATTTTTCTGCAGCTTAATCCAAATCTGGAAGTGCACCATCTTTAGCAAGTTCACGCATTGTTCCAACTTTGATTTTTTCAACGTTTCCCTTATCCGTATAACATTTTACGGTCTTACCGTTAAAATTATAAAGGTACATATAATACATCCGGTTTTTCTCAATCGATGCTCCTGCAAAGCCGTATATATTTTTTCCTGCCACCTGTTTTCCCTGTGTAAATGAGATTACACAGGGATTACGCATCATCCGACCGAATGATGAGCTTTGGTTAGGCATTGCAAATACATACTTCCTGCCCTGTTTATTCATTAAATTATGAGCATTGATGCTGTAATTTACTGTTCCGGATACCGCCTGCTGGATGCATAGGTCATGTTCTTCCATGAAAGGGCTTCCGCCTCCCATAAAGGATAATTCACTTGGTCTTCCTAATTCATCGTAACAAAAATCATATGAACCAGATATTTTCTGTGGTCCCGATCCGCCACGCACTTCTACAGTTACATCTTTTCCAAGCGTATATGTCACATGGTATACCCTTCTTGTGCCATAATCCTTTGTAAAAGACTGTTTATCTGTCATGATATTTTTGTATTCAGACTCCTGCGTTGATCCGTTTTTCACGTATCGTGTATACTCCACGTAGTATCCATCCCTGTCTACATATATTACACATGGAACTTCAAATTTTGCCCCGTTATCAATTTCAAGTCCGAAACCATCAGAAGGAATCTCTCCTGTTGCCGGATTTACATTTCCAGTTTCAGTTGCCAGATATCCTTTTGCCTTGCAATATGAATTCCAGAACGCTTTTCGGATAGCCTGTCTCTCGCCCTGTGTTCCAAGGACAATATCTTTGTCTGTATTCATTTTAAAAACTGCAGCTTCACAGGCCGACTGAACCTGTTTTTCTGCTTCGACATCCTCTGCCTGGATCTTCACATTAAAAGCAGCACCCGATAAAAGAGTAACTGCTCCGAGCAATATGGTTATCACTATAACTATGAGAAATTTTTGATTCATAATTCCGTCCTTTCCCCCAATTACATACCATATGAATAGCCAACAACATTGTTATAACGTGTAATAACCGTATTTGCGTTCGATCCATTAAAAAAAACACGATATACTCCACTTGTAATAGATCTTTTTCTTACAACAGTAACAGTTATTGAATCTCCTGCATTAAGCGTGTAATCCTGATACTGTGGATTTACCCACTGTCCGTCCTTCTTATAAGACTCTGGGTACATTGCATCCATGATCTGGTCTGTGCTGTATGTATCTTCTCCTGTACGTATTCTTTTATTTCCATTCTGATCCGTTGCTGGATATGCCCGCACCTTATCTACAGATATCTCAATATCATAATTTCCATATTTGTGGATAGATCTTGTAAAATCCAAAAATCCATCTGCATCTATTTTTCCGCTCACGCATGATTCGTTTACAAACTTTGATGCTTTATGCTTAATGTCTGAATTAACATTGCTTTCAACTCCAAATAAGACTACAGCAAGGACTATAAAGAACACAAGCGTTGAAATAAGAAATCCAAACAGATAGTCTAAAAAGTTCGGCATCTTCATAATTTTATTCCCTCCTGTATTTTATTTCTGTCACTTTTCCGCCTTCATTTTGTTTGTATACCCTTTCGTAATCTTTTCCTTTTTCAAGTCTTACAGGAAGAGTCGAACTATACAATGCCATACCATCATACTCTTTAAGATATGACATAAGCGCGATTCCCTGATAAGTAAGGGTATTCAGTTTTACACCATTCAAATAAAATGTTACACCATTTCCAGATGATAATATTTCGTCCATAACTTCTGCTGCGGATACAATTCCATCGTACTGCATGTTTCCTTCATCATCCATTCTTCCGGATTCACCGTTTTCCATCATATCCATTTTTATTGCGCTGTTTTGGTTTAATTCATTTTCCACAGCTTTTCCGGTCTTGTTTCCATTATCAAATCCTCTTTTTAAAGAAGCTGACATGGATAATACAATTACAGCACTTATAATTAAAATCAAAAACGTCGTTATTGTTTTGCTCATACATATCACCTTTAAATTACAGGGGCTTTATTTGTAAAAGCCCCTGTGACATTTGTTGATTACTGCTGTGTGAATACTACCGCAACAATAACATCATTCTGGTTACGCTTGATTTCTGTTTTGAATTTTGCATTCGGATTGATGTAATTTTGCTGCATCTGGTCCGTTGCATATGAAATCAGTGTAGAGTTTTCTTCCGATGATCTTTTATTTGCTGCCGTAATTCCTACATTGGAATCAAAATTTTTGAAATTGTAGTACGTACCGCCTGTCTGTGATTTTGTAACAACTTTTACACATACATCCTCGTTTTTCCAGCTTCTTAAATTTGATACAACTTCATTTCCGGAAATCGTCTTTCCTTCAATATCAGTAAACTTATCTTCGTCGAGTGTTGTTCCAAGTGCAGATATGTTATCATTTGCCTTATTTCCTGTATTTTTGGCATTTCCGAACAATCCCATAGCCCACCCAACAAAAATTAATGTAACAACAATACCTACTACAAATAAAATAACTGCTACAATAGGGATTTCTTTCATTCCCTTTTTTTTAATAATGTCTTTCTTTTTTCCCATGATTAATCCTCCTGTTTGTTTTTACTTTATGTTTGACTGCTTATTTGTTGAGCAGTTGATACCTTGAGTGATTTTGTGAAGACCTAAATAGATAAACTCTGGTTGTACTGGGAATACATGTTAAGCATGTACATTGCCATCGGTACAACCAAGTAAAATATAATGGTCATAGCAAGTGTGGCCAGACACAAGAACCGTCCAATTGTGCTCTTTTTTTCAATGGAATCAGTGATAAAGTTTTCACGTTTTTTCACATTGTAAGCGTAATTTGACTGGACATTTGAAAATGCCTTTTCCACACCTACACTGTCAATTGCTTTCAATGAATCAACAAAACTTCGGAACGGTATATACTGTTCCTGATTTTTCATTGTTTCCAGAGCCTTTTCTTCACCGGAATAAATGGAAACACGGCATGTAGAAATAGAATCTTTAAAACAATATGCAAATCGTTCCATCCATTCCAATATCTTTTGTAGAGTAATTCCACTTGTGTGCATTAAAATCATCATCAGTGTCTGGAACATGATTACTTCTTCCTGTTTTCGCATTTCTGATACTTTTCGCTTGAACTTTAAAATCCATACCGGCAAAAGAAATGCCACGATTCCAATGCTTAAAGCAACAAGTACATTCCATGCTTTAAAGTAGGCATTATCATACTTGGAAACCCTGTTTGATACTTCCTCGGCAATAAGCAAAGCATTGTTTTCATCGACTCCAACATTCTTCTTTTGGATTTCCTTTGCCAGTTTTTCAGTATCAATGGATTTTCTTTTTCCTTTTTCAAATTCAAAGTATTCCTGCCCTAGTTCTCTCATATTTTTTATATAGTCCGGATCTGCAGTTGTTGATTCCTCAAACGCTGTTTTCCAGTTTTTCGCCTGTTCAATCCTTGTCCTTACAGATGCTGACATAAATAAAACCATAACAAGAATAAATGCACCTGCACCAAACACTACCTGTTTTGCAAGAAGTGCCATAGGACCTGTCCTGTTTCCAATACCCTTCTGGGCATCGTCATATCTTGCATATTTTGTGTAATTCTTTTCGATCACCCGTTCAAGGAATGGTTCAATAAAGGAAATGGATGCCACTTTTGACCAGACATCATTTTCTTTATCTACCTCTTCATTTCCATCCCTTAACATAACTATAAGATTATGAGATATGAGAGCTGTCACAAAAATTGCAATCATAGATACCAATCCGGCAATGCCGTTATAGTATCCTGATGTTCCATCGAAATACTTCGCCATATAGCTTTCCAGAGGCTTAATGAATATTACCGGAAGAATACAGATCATTTCCTGTGTCATAAAAGCTAATTTTGTTTTGTCAAGAGAAAGGATCTCCGCATCGACGCCATCTCGTAAACATTCCATATCATGTACGAACATCCATGAACCATCTTTTAACTTTTTGTCACCATACGTTTCTATCGAGGCACAAATGGATAAGAAAATTAACATATAGCGGTTCGGCTCATTTCCAACATAAGCATCCACTCTTTCGTTTAACTTACTATCTGGTCCCGTAATAATGTCGTATATTTTTTGCATATGCAGGCCGATCAACTGCGGCATATCTTCTGCAGCCGCTTTTAATGCTCTCGGAAGCATATGGTGATTCTGATATTGTGTCTGTATGTAATCTATTGCAAGCTGAAATTCTTCTAAAAGCTTATAATTTAATCTGTTGATTCCTGAGTTAACAATAGATGACATAATCAAATACGTTACTGTCAGTCCTGCCATGATAAAGAAGATATCACCTTTTGCAAACAAAAGCGTTACGGCTATACCTGCAACTGCTCCAATTGTTCCTGTCGATAAAATTTCAGAAGTCTTTCGTGCGATGGAAAAGGAATCTGCAGGATATAAAATCTGCACCTTATGCCTGATTCTTCTGTAATACCTGCTGATAATTGGAACATTTGCATAGAACCTTTGCAGAAAGATCAGAAAATTGTACCGCGTTTCCTGTAACCGCTTTCCTTTGTCATGTAACAAGACGTCATTATTTTTCTTTTTTCTTCTATATAACACCACGATCGCAGCAATTATGCCAACAATCAGAACTGCTAGAAGGATGATAATGATTTTTCTACCCAATTCTGTACCTCCACTGAATCATCGCCTGATTTAACTCGATGAAGCATGTCCATATCGAAATCAAAAAGCTTTTCTTCCTGTATGGAAAGATGTCTTTTGATCTCTTCTTCCATCATTGAGCCAAAGGGTGCATCTAAAATGTATTTTCCACCTGATTTCTTTCCATTCTCATCAAATTTAGGTTCCCAGTGAACAAGTCTATGTACTTCATAAGGTTTCGGATTTGTAACCTTACGCATGTATTTGCTTGCATCTGCCGCAGCCTTATCCATCAGACTTGCATCTTCCATTTTGTCAGATGGATACGGTTCCTCTGTTGTAGGACATATCTCGTTGATATAGAGGAGATGACGATCACCTTTATCATTAGCCATATGAATATCTATATTTAAAACGGCGGCAACCGCTTTGATCGCATTCTCTTCATTCTGGAATAATCCTACAGACGGTTCCAAAAGGTTGTTACCAATACCCTCAATAACATGTTCTGTATCAATACCATGGTGAGTACCAATAGCCATATATGATGCAACATTTGCTGTCTGGACAAAGAATGCAGCCTGAATAGCTTCCGCAATCTCACCAATAATGTTAATACCACCATTCGTTTTTTTCTGGATATTCAAGCCTTCCTGTGCAGATACCGAAGCGGTTTCCTGAAAGGAAATAATCTGTCTGTCAGAATATGTGTAACGCAGGTTCATTTCTGCCTGTTTTTCCTGAATACGCAGGTTATACTGTCTTGGAATATAACCAATAAACGATTTCAAAAATGTTGTTTTACCAGTTGCCTGCTGTCCAGATATAATGGTATTTAAGAGTCCCTTTGCAATCCATTTTGTAATTACAATTGGAATTACCTTGTTGTCATCATGCAGGAGATTCCTCATCAGTGTTGATGGTGCGGAATCAAATTTACGAAGTGTAAATCCCCATGAATCTGCAAACGGAGGGCGGAATACAACAATTCGTCCACCCATGCTGGTTGTTGCAATTACTGCTCCATTCTCTTCTGTTAACGGTTCCGGTGGTTTGTAGTTATAAATGTTCTTGCAGACACGGATCATGTCATCCTGGCTTTCAAATGCAAGACATTCCATTCTGATGTTAATACCATGATACAGGATCCATACGGATTCATAGGAAAACGGCAGATTTCTTTTTTCCGTTTTTACCGTGTATGAATTCTTTGGAACACCAGACACACCCACATCAATTTCATCAACTGTCAGGTCGTATAAAAGATCCACTGCTGAGAAACGAATATATCTTCCAAACAACTTCTGGGATACAATCTCAATCTTGTCTTCAAATGTAAGATCTATCGGTCCAAGCGAAGATTTCCCGCTCATGACAATTTCATAGATTTCATTCATCTTTTCTTTTGTAACAACATTTGAAAAAACTCCATTAATTTCTACGGGATCTGTAAGATGAAATTCCTGAAAAAGCATGTCCACTGCTTCCAACCAGTATCTTTTAGAATACAGATACAATATGATGTTCGTTTTGTCTGTACACCATATACGTGCCGGCCGGTCAAGCGGAATCAAGCGGTTGATGTTATTTTCAATGTCGTATTTTGGATCCAGAAGAAGCTGCTTGATGCTGTTCTTTACGAATTTCTTTGCATCATCATCACCATAGGCGGCATTGTTAATTGCTGAACTCAATGCTGTACGCTTTTTCTGTTTCTGCTCCAGTTCACGCCTGGAGAGGTTCCCATCATTGAAATTCTGTCGAAGAGTTCTTGAAAATGCATCCGCTACTTCCTTTGTCATGTAGTCTATATCCATTTCAAATTCGTTGCGGTTGTCCTTTTCGCTTGTTAATTCCTCATCGTCCAGATGATTTCCGCTTGCTGTATATCGGTGGATGAAATATATAATTCCTGCTACCAGTAAAATACTGATAATTGCGTTAACTAACATATACCACCCTCCTATTCCTCGGACTCTGCTTCTGCCTTAACTGGTTTCTTGACAGCTTTGACAGTTTTTGTTGTTTTTGTGGTACGTTTTGGCTTTTCAGTGCTATCACCTTCTACCGGTTCTGCCGGTTTTTTAGCGGCTGTCCTTCGAACAGTTTTTTTAACCGGCTCCTCGGACTCCTTTGCAGAAGCTTTTACAACAACCTTCTTTGTGGCAGCCTTTTTGGTAGCTGTTGCAGGTGCATCTTCTACTGTATCTTTTGAAGCCGTAGCAGCCTTTTTGGTAGTTTTCTTAACAGTAACCTTTTCTTCCGGCTCATCAGCTTTCTTTACCGTTTTTTTCGTTGTAGTTGCAGCAGTCGACTTTTTCGTTGCTGCAGCAGCTTTTACAGTAGTGGTCTTTTTTGCTGTAGTTTTAGTCGTGGCTGTTTTTGTAGTTGCCCCGGCATCTTTTGATGTGGTAGCCTTTTTTGTGGTACTCTTCGCAGCTGTTTTGGCTGTAGTAGATTTTGCAGCTGTCTTTGTAGTTGCAGCTTTAGCTGTCGTAGTCTTTTTTTCCGCGGTTTTGGTTGCATCTGTCTTGGTTGTAGCAGTTTTTGTTGCAGTTTTAGCAGCGGCTCTTGTAGCTGTCGAAGCAGTTTTCTTTACCGCAGTCTTTCTTGTGGAAACTTTTTTGACTGGTTTTTCTGGTTCTGGATCTACTTTTGATTCCTCTTCTGACGTTTTCTCTGCTTCCGGATTTTCTTCATTCTCCGGCTCATCGCCATACTCAAAAGCTTCATCATCCCCATAAACGAATTCTTCAGAATCAGGATCTTCGTCATTTTTAATTTCCGTTGAAATTTCACCTACAAGATCATCTGCATATGTATCAGCGGTTTCTGTCTGATCAAAGTCAACAACGTCCGGTGTTGACGATGGAATATGCTTTTTATATTCCCTGGAACCGATTTCTTCTGCAGAAATCATATAGGATTCTTTCTTTCTTCCGAAAAGTCGCTCGAAAAATCCCTGTTTTTTCCCAGTCACTGCAACGGTATGTTTTTCCCGGTCTGCAACAGCCTGCTTTCCAAGATCACCAAATTCATATGTACCGTTTTCCCTGCGTTCCCAGTTATATGCATTTTCCTCATCTTCCTGCCCTGCGATCATGTCCATGATTTTCTGGATATCTTTATACCACTCATAATGGGATTCAAACTCAGAACATTCTCTGTTATCCCTGATATACGTAAGCAGGGTTCCTGTTATCGCCGCATCTCTTACAGATACGTTTCGTGAAATTTTCAGCACATTATTTGGCGAAAGGAAACCGCCTGTACGATATTCTTTCCGGATCAGCCCAAGGTTAATTGTGCTTGTTTCCTCAAAATCCGTAACTACATAGTAAATTTTCTTTCCATATGCTTTTCCTGACGCTTTGTGTCCCTGAGTGATGCAGTAAAGACTTAAATCTGCGAACTTGTTTAACATTTCTGTTGTCTCTGGTGCATCACACGGTCCCAGAATAATCACATTGTCATAAATGTCTACTGCACTTGAAACAATATTTCCAAGTTCCTCTTCCTGTGTAAGAATCGTCTGCTCCAAAACGGTTGTTCTCGTGCATTCCGTTATATCCAGCCGATTCTTTACTTTTGTCAATGCAGTACAATATCTTTCAAATTCATCCGATCCGATTTTTGTGCTGCCTACAGAACGAAGCAGTGCATCAATACCACTGTCGGAAAAATCCGTCTCATCTGCTCCAAACTTCCTTGTCATATTTTTTCCGTAGAGAATATTTTCTACAGAATTTACATCATTGTTAATACACTGAAGGAGAAGCGTGTTTGAATTTTCCTTTAATGCAAGCATCCCTGCAATGACACATGCAGTCTGTGCTGACTTACTTTTTTTCCCGTTATATCCCTGTACGGTTACTACCATGATTCTCCTCCTTCCTACATCTTCTTTAAAAAGCTGCGAATGCGCTTTTCGCTTTCGTTTAAATAAATGGTTATTAGTTCCACTGCTAACAGCTTCATTTCTTCTGATATTCCTCTGAGTCCGCCGTTCTTGTTAATTGTCAGCGCTGTGTATGCACTGTAGTTTTCTTCTGAAAATTTTAAAACATAGCTCCTTTTCGGACGAACCCCTATCTTTTCGGCGATTGTACCGAGTGTCTGCTTTCGTCCAGTTTTATCTCTCTGGATCAGTGTGAACGCATCCACACTCCAGATCTTTCGGATCTCATCTGCTGCTTTTTTCATCCTGGCCACTTCTTCTGCTTCTTCACCAGGGGCAATAATGTATTCATCCGCTTTCTGGTAAAATACAGATTGATCCGTATTCAGCCCGCTGTAAAGAATACACAGATCAAATTTTCTCATGTCTCTTTCCGGAATCTTTCGATCCTTTGCTACAACCACATCCCCGAAATCAAGAACTTCGTCTGTATCATTGTTTCCGGCGAAAACTGCATATAAGTCATGAAAGATGCTGTTGTCAATATAAAGAACACTTTTATGCGTTGTATGCGTAAGTGTTCCAAGAGCATATACCAGATCACATCGTTCCTTTCCGGAATACGAAACAATCTTCCCTGCTCTTTTTTCTGCCTCTCTGCTCGTCATCTACACGCTCCTTCCTACTGTTTGCTGTCTGAATTCTCTGTACTTTCCGTGCTGGATGAATCTCCACCATAATCAATGTCACTGCTCTGCTCTGATGACTGAGAAGATTCCTCATCCTGCCATTTTGTTTCTTTCTTTGATTTTTTCTCGTCATACTTGCTGTCGAGATTCTGAAGATCTTCATCTTCGATATTTCCGATTCTTGATTCAAGGGAAAGACGAGCATTTAAGTTCAATGTCTTTTCTGCTTTTGTCAGAATATTCGGATCTGAATTGATCAGCTCGATGTTTGCCTCTTTTACCGGGTATGTTGGGGTTGCCTCATCCTGCAGATTAGATTCTACATACTTCGTTGTGTAGATCTTGCATCCTGAAATTGTATAAGCATCAATGATTGCGGAACGGAATCTTACGATTTCTTCCTCATTTAATTTTGTGTTAAAGATGCAGCTGGATTTCTGCAGATCTGAAATGTATTTTTTCGGCAATACTATGAAATCTTCACCTTCCGGGAATGCAATTCTGACATCTACACAATCCCCTTCATTCTGTGTTGCCATTATCTCTGCGCTGTTTACTTCGTACCATCTTGTATCAGCTGCAAGAGTTTCTGTTGTAATCATATTCGACATAACCGGCTCTCCGGTATTAAGATCAACTGTAAGTGTTGCCCCAAGCTGATCCTCAGTCATATAGCTTGTAGATTCAAGGCCGGTATAGATTGGCTGCTGCTCTACATTTGCATTGTCACCATCTGCTGTAAGTGTCTCACCTTTTACAATTGGTCTTGTTGCAACATACACCGTCTGCATATTTGAATTCAGCTGTGATGTTGCTTGGGAGGCTTCCTGCTGTAAATCCCTGGATTTTGAATAAAACACAAAAATTCCAATACAGCTTGCTAAAAGGGCTATTACAAGAACCACAATGATTGCTGTTGTTGTCTTTTTCTTTTTCATTTCTTAAATACTGCGGGGCAAGTGCCCCGCATCCTCCTCTCTTAGATTGATATAATCTCTCCAAAAATTCGCTTCTGTTCATCATCCATCTTTGTGATCCGGACACCACACTTACTGTTTACGGTTGCACGCTTACTTGCCGGGATTGGACATAAGCAGTCCATCTTACCTCTTAAGTTTACAAACACACCTGTCTCAGATGCTTCTGACTTAATGACACCTGCACATACCTCTCCAACATGGAACTGATGAAAGAATTTGTCTGCCGGGGAAGCCTGTGCTTCTTTTGCAGATGTTTCCACTCTTGCAAGACGGTATTTCTGGTTATCAGATTCATAATCAAAGAATGTGATTTTTTTGATTTTTACATTGATCTTATCTCCCACACGGTACTCGTCGTAGAGGGTACTTAAGTGGTTATAGGAAAGCTCAGTGTGCTGAATTGTTCCCTCAGCACCTGCCACCTCAATGTTCAAATAGGAATTGTGTACCTCGATTACTGTGGCCTGTGCAAGCATTCCCTCAATCAGTCTTGGCATTCCGTCCTTTTCATCTTTTTTGATGTACCACTTATTAACCCTGAGTGCTTCTGCTGTTAGTCTTGAACCAATAGCGATTCCTTCTTTTTCACGTACATCGTAAATACAAAGATGAATTTCTGTACCAATACGTCTCTGGAGTTTCTTCCGGAGTTCATTTTTCCCTTCTTCTCCGGCATACTGTTTTGGATCATATGCTATCATCTGCGAAACAGGAATGATTGTCTGGAAGTATCCTTCTGCTGTGTTTCCTTCTTCATTTTTTTCAAGACGTCTTACCTGGTCGATATAAGCAACAAGCGTTCCACCATCCAGTTCTGCTACTGAACCAATAACTCCTTTAAGAATTGTCTTTGGAACACTTCGTGCAGCATCACGGAACATGTTGTATTCTTCACGCCGTTTTGTTTTTTCGGTTTCTGCTACAGATCCGAAATCTGCGAAAACTTCTTCTTCATCGTAAATCTGCTGGCGTTCTTCCTTCGTTGCCATGTGGACACGACGCTTATCAAAAATCTTATCCTCATTGCTCCCAAGCTCTGTAAGAATATCGCTGGATGTTTTTTTCTTACGGCCTCTTTTTTTTGGTTCTGTAACAGGAGTGTCTTCCGATGGTTCTGCTTCAGCAGCTTTATTTTCTTCATCTCCGTTATCTGCCGGCTGTTTTTCACCCTCCGATGGTTCTGCTTCAGATTCCTCATCTGTTCCTGCATCTGCGCCTGGCTCTGTTTCGGATTCTTCTTTTGGCTCACTCTCTGCAACTTCACCAATAATTTTAATTTCACCATTCGTTTTTTTCTGGATATTCAAGCCTTCCTGTGCAGATTCAGCCTCTACTTCTTCCTCAGAGTTTTCTGTTGTTGCTGTTTCCTCCTCGGCCTCATTTACCTTTGTTCTGCCTCTCTTCTTTGGTGTGGTTTCTTCTGCTGCTGCATTTTCAGCTTCTGCAGCTGTTTCTGTTTTTTTTCTTGCCATTACTGATTTTCCTCCTCGTTTTTTCAAAACTGTAGATATTTGATATAATATACTTGCTATATCGTAATTATAGCCACATATAATCAGCAAAAGCAACAATATTTTTTCATTTTTTTAAAAAAATGGTTTAAGTTTTACATATTTGTTTCATTTTGTATAAACGTCATTATTATAGTTAAAACGTTCTTTTAATATTTAATGACGTATATACATATATCTGTGACGTATTACTAAAACAAAAAAGAGACAGCTTTGTAATCTGTCTCTTTAAACTCATATTTTTATTGCCTCTACTGCCGGACTGGTGTCTGCAGCAGCATTTTCTCTAAGTCTTTTATTTCATCTTCGTCATATTCCCATTTCTGTGCGTTATCAAAAGATTTCCGTTTCTTCTGACCAGAATATGAAACAACACTCGGTTTCCAATTCTCTTTTACTGCCTTTCTTAAAAACCCGATAGGACTTTTTGTTTCTCCACCCTGTTGTTTTAATACTTCAACAGCCGTTTTTACTGCGGACACATCATAGCCCGAATCTTTAATCAGTGTCATGCATGTATCCAGATCGATGGAAAATGGAACGATTTTATTTACCTCCATACACATTTCAAAAAGCTGTTCCTTTGTTGGTTCTGGCTTTTGACTAACTGGTTCCATGGATTTATTCTCTTCCGTCTCTGGTTTTTTGTTTTTTTCTATCTGACAGTCCGCGGCGGACTCTTTGTGGTCTTTAATGCCTTTTTTCTCTACCCTGAAAATTACACGGCTTGTTTTTCCACCACGCCCGGTTCTTTTTGTTTCGTAGGATACAGATAGATTCGTATTCTTATTGATGTCCCTTACTGCTTTATCCAGAATTTTTTCCTTAAATCGCTTCCATTCGGAATATTTATTTTCAACAGCAACATTTGAGATATTATCCATGATCTCCGCTATTTTGGCAAAGTTAACTTCATCATCAAGCACTATTGTTCCGGCCATCAGCTTAAGCTCAGTAAGATCAACTTCTATCTCATACACGTCTTCTGCTATTTCATTTTTGCCATATGCCTCCATTCTCAGATAGTCACTGATCCTGGCAGAATATATGCTTCTGAAATTTTTTGCATCTTCAAGTGTGCAAATGGTGTAATTATCTTTGTGTCGTCTCATCATTGCATAATTGAAAATCTGTGTGTTGATTTCTATGGAGTTGTCATCGTTATGGAATGTAATCTCTGGAAATATTACAATCTTTTTAATATCGCCACTTTTTCTGTCATAACAGTACATGACAGCCCTGCTAAGTTCCTTGGTAGCAAGATCAGCAAGTTTGTATTTTTCCCCATTGTTTGGCATATCAAGAAGATCGGCCATTTCGTTCACATACAGCCTTATGCTGTCGGGAAGTTTACCGGCTTTTTCAATTTCCTGTGTTTTGTAGTTGATGTAACTCATCAGACGGTACCCATGGATGGTAATACTCATGAATGATGAGATAACAACATTGCTTTTCTGGTAGGTAAGATTATTTTGTGCAGACACAACGACATCTCCTTTTCTCTTCTGTTGTTGTTATTAATATTTAATTTTATTTTTTATAAAACAACATATTATGTTTATATTCTAATTAGAGGGTGTCCAAATCCTTGATACATGCGGGTTCCCGTCTGAAGTTGCCCCCGATTTAATCGTGAAGTTGCCCCCGGTTTAGTCGTGAAGTTGCCCCCGATTTAGTCGTAAAAAAATGCCATTTTTATGCTTCTGGTCCCCTTAGCCTGTAAAATCCAGTAAAATCAATGGTTTTCAAGATCTTGAGTTCAAAAAACTGTTACAGTTCCCGTCTGAAGTTGCCCCCGATTTAGTCGTAAAGTTGCCCCCAATTTAGTCGTAAAGTTGCCCCCGATTTAGTCGTAAAGTTGCCCCCGATTTAATCGTGTATATTATAGCATATTTATTTATTCCTTTCGACTGTTTTTGGAAAAACATTCTAATTATTTGGCAAATTGAATGAAATATAAAACCCGATCTGGAATCAAATAAGAGCAAGGATATGTATTATATCTGTTATAATTTCCGCTTTAAGTTTGAAATTCGATTAATGACAAGAAAAAAGGACCATCATCTGATGATCCTTGACTGTCTGATCTACATCAGGAGCTGCCGTTGTCCCGGGTGGAATCATTACGGCGTTGCCTTTATGTTGCAACAGTGTGTCTGTTATCGGCCTTTGGTAAAGCCTCGCTTTTACACTGCTGGATGACCGTTGAGGTGAACGTTTGACGATATTTGTTTTTTCTAGCTGTTACCTGCATTACGGCGGCGTTCCGGAATAGACAATGCAGATTATCACTCTGCTCTTCCGCTTTCAAGTGTATTATATCATAAATTACACTATTTTACAATAGCGTAATTTATCCAAGAATTGGATAGTTGTAATTCAATCATCCTGTATTTTTCGGTATGCTGCCGGTACAAAGTATACAGGCAATAGGATAAGACATATTCGTGTATCAAGAGCACCGCTTACTTTAAGTATAAAAGCAGATAACAGTCCCCATGTTAACGTTCCCACGGACAGATCTGACAATATTCTCTCAGATACGGAGTTTTTCTTTTCTCTCCTGTCTCTCTGTCTTTTATTTCTGCTTGCTTGTCTCTTTACTCGGGTACCTGATACATTTCCTGCTTTTGTATAGTTCCTAGATGAATATTTTCTTGCTTCGTTCAATTTTGTCAATTATGCCGGTTTCCTTTCTGTTTTCAAAAAGATGCCTGCAGCATGTCCGCATTTTGGACATAATACAACATCCTGTTCCCCTGGTGCTTCTGCTCTCTTGATTGTCCCGTATACGACTACATCACGCAGAAGTTTTCTCCTTTAATATTTTATTTGACCAGGCAAAATGCATCAGGCGCAGTCTTCTTCTCTGGTCTCTTTATATTCTTTTTCTTCTGACTGATTCATTTTCATGTCATCTTCACAGAAATATTTCCATGTATCTTCTGTCCGGTTATATTCCACCATTTTCAGGCTTACAATTGTCGGATTCAAAAAGGCATCTCTGTGTTTTTCATCAAGAAACTCTTCAGGTATCTTTTTTATGTAATAATCATATCCTGTTGCCATATAACAGATTCGTTCGGCTGATTCAAATAACTCCCATAACTGGTCTGTGTACATAAGGATACAGCATACTACCGGATAATCTTCTCCACGATGCTGTTTTATTCTGTCGATCATATGCAGCATCTGCGTAATATGCAGCTCTATATTGTCGAAAATGATACAGTCCGCTTTCTCATCCATCCATTTATCACATACGCTTTCATTCAAAAGCATGGCCATATATCCTTTTTCATTCCATTCCCGCTGTTTTTCCTTGTTGTCCGTATATACCAGAGGACGTTTTCCCGGTTTGTTTTTCCGTAGCATATAGCTTTTTCCAGAACCACTGCTTCCGTAATAGATAGTAACCATAACTTTGTTCCCTTCTTCCCTTTTAATTTTTTATTTTGTCATTTTAGGTTCGGTCTGGCAGAATTCTCTTGTTATACTGACAACAGAACCAATTTTGTTACTTGATAAAAGATTACATCTGCTTTGATCAGCGATAATCACTTTCCCATCTGACATATAAACACTATATCTTGCATCCCGATGACCTGACGTACTACTGTCATCATTGCTGTTCACTCTTATGACAAGCAGATCCCCGCGTAAAAACCCCATTTTTCGGTTATTATTTTCTTTCAGCCGGTAAGCGATATATTTTCCGTTTTCATCAAGATTCGCTTTTGAAACCGGAAGGTATTCCGTGATATTATCTTCTGAGATCATCTGCTGAATGGAATCTGTCACAGGTATAAGTTTTGTGTTTTCTACAGTCTTCCCATATCCCGGCATAAGGATCTGGATAGTTCTTGGCTTTGTGCTGTCTCTTTTGATAAATCCTTCTTTTTCGAGTTTTTCAAGATATGCAAAGACGGATGATGTGGAAGCCAGGCAGATCTCTTTTCCTATCTCACGTAAAGTCGGAGCATAACCATGAGCATAAATATACTCCATCAAAAATTGAAGTATCTCCATACAGCGGTCTTCAACATACTGCTTTCTTTTCATTTCGCCTTTTTCCTTTGCATTCGGATTCTCCCTGCACAGGCCATCATGTCTGCATGATTTCTTTTCTTCTGCGGTGTTTTTATTATCTGTCCCATACATTTTGATCACCAGTCCTTCCCAAGATAATAAACAACAGGGCCGATTCTCTTGAAGAATTTAAACGGTCCCCAGTCATCATTATTATCAAGACTGCCAGGATTACGGAAATACAATACCCTTGAATTGTTAAGTACGTGCAGTGATCCATCAAGAACTCCACGGGCAACCCTTGTAATGTCTGCTGATGGTTCCATGCTGGCAATTCCTTCATTGTATGAAAACTGTTTTACCCCTGACTTGGACTCCTGATAGATTACATCGTGCAGAGTATTCGGGAACTGCTTGGAATGTACACGGTTCATAACAACTTCTCCAACAGCAATCCATGAATTCATTCCTTCTCCTCTTACTTCATGTGCAATCAGTTTGGCTAGTAGTGTAACATCATCTTCTGTATACTGGTCATCTCCGCCACATTTGACTTCGGTCGGAACAATTGCTCCCTCATCGATTCCTCTTACCCGCATGAATACTGTAAAATTCGGCTTCGATATGGTAACTGTACCTGCAGATGAGGAACAGTGTATGAAATATCCATCTCCGATATAGATTCCTACGTGATTTGTACCTTTGCTGCCATCGTGCAGCAGTCCAAGATCTCCCGGCTTTAGTTCACTTTCCGTTATTTTATCAGCGTTTTTCAGTATGGCTGCAGTAGAGCCAATCGGTTTCCACACGTCTTCAGGGTAACCGGCGGTACGGAATACCCACTGTACATATCCGGAGCAATCCAGTCCTTTTTGTTTCCCGTCCTTCCCTATGCTCCACCATGTATCGTCATAACCTGCCTTCGTAGATTTTCCACCCCAAAGATAAGGAATCTTTCCAAGCAGTGATGCAGCAGTGGCAAGTACGATCTGCCTGTTTCCCTCTGCCTTGTTTATTGCATCTTGCATTGAAGAATCACATTCTTGTGATACAGGCTCAATGGTACTTCTTGTTTTTACAAAAATTGTCTGGCAGAGATCATCCAGGCTGCTCCCACTATCATCCTGAATTTTAGCCATTCTCTGATTATAATCTTCCATGGCATCTGTCTGGTTAATTCCAAGACTGGAAAAGATTTCTTTTGGCTCAGATACCTTAAGTGTTACATCTGCATACTTGACTTTTATCTTCTCTGGATTGATATATTTTTTCCCTGTCCTCTTGTAAGTTCCGTCTGATTTCTTCTCATAGGTGTAAATGTATCCAGGTGCCGCAAGGTATGCAACTCCATCTGGCATATAGCCGTTTCCGTCTTTTTTGTATGCCGTATACTTATACGGTTGATACTTGGTTATGTACCGGTCTGACAAATGTACGGTCAGATACGGGATTTCGGATACCTGATATTTTGACATGGATGTAACTGTGCAGCTTGCGGCAACCAGCTTTTTCATATCTGCTTCTGCATATGGGTTTCCCTTTTCACTAAGGTTTTCCATTGTCAGCTCATAATCGTATCCATTTTCGTCTATCTGCTTCTCGATCTCCTTTGTAGTTTCATCGTAGCAGCTCTGTAACAGTTCCTCCATCAGCTGTGTGGCTTCTACAATATTGTCACAAAGTTCAGATCTTCCATAGTCAATGGCTTTTCCGGCAGGAGAAGTTCCTACCTGATAATTGTCATACAATACATCCGCATACGCGTGCATTGTGTTTCCTGTAAGTAGCATACAGCACGCCATTCCTGCTATTGCTGCCTGTTTTAATGTTCTTTTCATATTTTGTATTATATAGCACATATATACAAAACGCAATGAAAACAAAACTATGTTCGATTTCTGAATATTTTCATAGTCCGCCGCGGACTGCTATGTTTTTTAAAAAATACAGAATATATGTTCTTATCTATTGTAATTCCAGTTAAATATGCTATAATACAATCAAGCTGCAGATTCGGATGTCCTCGAATTTCAATGTAGCCTCATATAAACGCCGATGGATATGTTTCGCTGTTATATCCGTCATTAAAAGACAAGCAGCCACTTCTGTTTGTCTTTTTCTTTTGTTCATTTTTGTAAAACAAAACTCCCCCTTTTATGATTACATAAAAGCAGGAGTTTTTACATCACGTATATTATCATCTAAAAAATAAAGTTTAAAACCACCGCATTCTCACATACAGATCCATTTATCCAAAGAAATCGTCCAATGCATCCTCTTCCTTCTTTTGGTTGTTGTTGTCGTTATCCTCGTCCTCATCAAATTTTCCTTCATCAAGGTCATCATCGGATAAATCATCAGAGAGGTCATCGTCGGTCAGATCTTCATCTGACAGATCGTCATCAGAATATTCGTTTTCTCCATATTCCTCATAATCATCTTCAGGTGAAATCTCATCTTTGATATTATCTCCCTGATTTGCGTCATCCTCGTCTTCTGCTGGCTCATCCATGAATTCATTTGCATCATTCTGTGAGTCATTTGGTTGATCACTTTCATATTCTTCCAGTTCCTTTTCTATTGCCCGCTTTTCCTTTTTGATTTCTTTTTGCAGTCTTTTTTCTTTATCTTCACTCCAAGGTTCATCAAAGTCCGTTTTTTCATCAAGCGGTTTAACAAATTGATCCCAGAGATATTCTCCATTGTCAAACGGCGTGTCTTCATAGATTCCATATTTTTCATAGTCTGATGGATCAAGTTCTGATACCCAGTCTGGAATATGCTCCTGTGACTGTACCGGACGCACAAGCTTCATCATAGGATGACTTATGTAGAGCACTTTTCGGAACCGGAATGGATTATGGCCTGACGGTATGACAAGCAATTCCTTATTATCCATTCGTCGCAGTTCATCTGGAAAATACACATTTCTTTGTGTATTGCTTATATTTTCCATGACTTCAAATCCAAGTCCAAGTGTTCCCTTCGTTTTCGTTCTTCTTATTCCTCTCGTCTTTGCAGTCATGACTCCACACATTTTACTGATATACTCTGCAGTTGTGTTTGTGTTGGTCTTTAACAGGCAGACCATAGATACACATTCCATGACTATTTCCCATTGTTGCTCAGGATACATCTGCATAAGCTGTCCGAGCGATTGCAGATACAGATAAATGTCAATTCCCGCCGATCTTAATGTTCCAAGACGGTTATCCATGTTTGGTATAATTCCAAGGTTATAGTATTCATCCATGTATAACTTAATCTTAATTGGACATCTTCCACCGCTTTTTCTTGCCACACTTTCAAGCTCGCTCATAAGGGTATCAAAAAACAATGCTGAGAAATACGAATTCGAACGATTGTTTGCCGCAAGGTTTACATAATAGATACACTTCTGAGTCGCTGGCAATTTGAAATCAATTTCGTCTGTTCCGAACAACTTCTGCATGATTGGCTGTCCAAGCTTTGACAGTTTAACCTGCAGACCTCCAAGAGCGTTTCCTTTTACCGTCTTATCTGCAGATGCAAAGTTATTATAGTATACCTTTGCTGGATGATCTTCGGATAACATACACCCAAGGTCATCTATATCTTCTACTGTAGATTTATTGAGAAGTTGAAACATTCCAGGTAAAGTTTTTGGTATTCCCTGATCGTTTCCTGCTACATATAAGAGAAAAAATGTTAATATGTTCATTTGCTCATCTGCCCAGAAACCTACTTCATCACTAATATTTGCACAGATTGTTTCAGCAAATGAGGGTGCCAGATTTTGATCTTCAACTATTACTTTAAAAGGATCGCATGCGTCAGAGTGGACAAGAAAATCTGGATCAAGATTTAAAATCTTTGTTACATATCCATATGCCCGTGCTACTACGCTTGTTAAATTGTAAAGTTCTCCTTTTGTGTCTGAGACAACCATGGATTCTCCACGGCGTATCGTTTGGAAAATATCATTTAATAACAGTGCCGCTGATTTTCCTGAACCGGGTGAACCAAAGAATATTCTGTTACCATTAATACCAAAACCTTCGATCATGGAAAACAGATCTGTATCTTTCTGGATATATCCCATTTTTCCTTTTCTTATCTGTTCCCCAAGAAAATTTTCTTTATTTGTCGCATAAGTTCCATGGCTGAAAGTTTCTTCTCTTTCTTCTTCTCCTCCCCTTTCCGCACTACCGCATTCAAACGAGTCTTTTACTACTTCAACTCCGGAATCATTATCGTATGATGTTCCTGTATATGTCATGACTCCGAACACACAAAACATGATAAACTCTATCAGGTACACTAACAAACTGATTATTACTGATGCCGTCATGTTTGTCTTTAGTCCTATTTTCAACCAGATAAATACAAACAATGCAATTACCATAAGGACTTTAAGTGTTCCTTTATGCTTTTTCATGTACACTTTTATGATGGGTATGTTTTTCTTGGCAGCGACATTTATCGCATTTTCCATTTCTATTTTATCTTTGTCCATTTTAATAACTCCATTCATCTTGCCATTCGCTAACCATTTTGATATATTCTATCTATTTTATATTTTCAAGTAAAATATATCCAGCTTCTTCTATAAATTCTTTTTCCCCAATCTTATGCTTTCCAAAAAGTGTAAGCTGGTTATTTTGAATACAGGTTGTTAATATAACTGGATACTTTATTGAGTTTACATCTACTCCTGCCAGGTTTAATGCATCTTTGATTCTGTTCATTTCTTCTTTTTTCCCTACCACTACAGCAATATTCTTCATGTTTTTGTTCCTTTCTTTATTTTCCGTAGTCCGCCGCGGACTCTCTTTTTATTGTTGAAATGTATTCTTCAAATGGTGTTGTATATACTTCGCAATAATCTCCTGCGACATCTACCACAAATTTTTCCTGAAAATCGAAACAGTATATATGGTATTTCGTAACATCATTTTCCCAAGTAGATGCTGCTATAAATCTTTTTAACTTCACTAGATCCGGTATACAGTAAAGCAATACTTTCACATCTCCATCTAATGCGTCACAATCTACAACTGATGTCCTGGTATTTACTTTCATCCCTGAAAGATATTCCTTTTTCATCCGCTCTTTCCAGTTTTTCCTCTGCATCAGCCACAGCATATCTTTTCCGTATTCGTCATATGTAAGTCCATACATAACCGGATGTCCGTTTTCTGCATTAAGGTTTGTAGAAACTTGTTTTTTGGGTGTCATCATTCTCCTATACGGTTCATCGTTATATGCTAAAAGGATTCCTTCCTTTACATTCCTTTTCTCTCCTTCCTTCTTTTTTTCGATTACAGTTGTAACATATCCAGCATATGACGTTTCAGATACCTTCGTCCAACGTATCAGCTTTTTCCCAATAAGATAAACCAAGTATTCTCCACCTGGACTCGTGAGCCATCCATTACATCTCGTCTGTGCCAGAATCTTATTTTCGGAACCTGTGTCGCTTGCATCCTTTACCTCGGCTGTTCGATAATAGATGCTCACTCTCTTTGGTATAACCGTTTTCTCTAAACGAAGCGCCGGCTTCTCATCGACCATCATCTTAGCGCCTGAACTATATGCCATCATTGCACTCTCCGAATCTCGTACAGCTCTTTCGAACTGTATCTTATCTTTCCCGTATTTCGTTACATTATCGACATTCGTTCTGCAATATCTGTTATAATGTCCATAATAACCATTTGGGTACTCACTCAGATACTCGTCCATCCTCTTATCAAAGTCTTTTAGGTTTTCTGTGACGTTCCCGTTATTCCGATGTTTCTCTATTATCCTCTCTTCCTCCATCTCCTTTATCTTCCTAAGATACATTCGGTGATTTCCACTCAGCAATGGTATTCCTCTTTTTGATATGATTCCCACTGTTAGCAGCAATTTCATTATTTCCCCTCGGTATCCTTTATTCCATGTAGGACGCCTCTTCCGTTTGCCCATTTACTCCTCCAGTTTCTCGCTTTCCACCACTACGCTGTTTTAAGATTCTCCAACCCCGTTCTCCAAACCCACGGAGATTTTTTGACCAGCTTTTCCCATATTCTGCGGTTTGTCCTACTTTTATAAGGTGCTTTTTGATGCTTTTTTCACCATTTTAAAAAGCACTGTTTAATGTTATGTTATACCGTGTCGTATAAGATCACGTTATGACTCATAAAAAGCACCATTTAGATGGATCTCTACAGAATAATTTAAAAATTTTTAGATACAATTTTTCTTTATGTAGTGCTTTTGCGTTACCCTTACACAATGCATAAAAAGCACTGTTTACTTACTTTCGTACATACTAAATTCAATAGAATGATTGAATTCTTTGCTTTTCATAAAGATAAGGCAGTGAGGAATTTCAAGTTCCAAAGACTCTACAGCCCCCAAAATATTCTCCTCGTCTGCTTCCACTGAAAAAATAAACAGTGTCGTTGGAATAACATTTATACCATTATTTTCAGCACCCTTTAATTCTTTCTTTTGGTCTTCCAATTTTTTCTGAATAACAGACATCTTGAAAATTTGATCCTTTGGTATATGGATCATTTGATAAATTTCTCCTTCAGAAATAAATGAGAACTCAAACTCGGAATGAGGTCTGAATACAAAACAAATGTTATTTTTTACATCCTCACTGTTTCCAGATTCAATTACCTTATCATATACATGACACATAATTCCGATATCTTCCACTGTATTTCTTTTCAAACTCTCCTTAACAGAAAAACCACCAGGTGTTATAAAATCACCATCATGAGACACTTTAATTAGTCTGCGAAGTGAAAGATTGGTTATAGCGGCATTCACGGAATTTGTGCGCATTCCGAGATAATCTTTCATAATATGTATCGCCTGTTCTTTCGACATACATCCAACATTCGAAAGAATGTTTAAAAACGTTTCCTGTTCATTTGTTAATAAGCTATTACCTATCATTGTTTAATGCTCCTTTCTATGTTATAAACATCATATAATACTCTATTTGCAGTTACTTTTCAGAATAATAACGTACATTAACCTTTAATGACGTTTATATATTGATCCTGTTAACATTGAAGGATTTCTTTTCAGCCATCTTTCGTCGGACATTAATATCTGTGGTAAACGTATAGAGTTCTACATCGGTTGCCGCAACACTTACACGGACCCTATCAGATCCGGAAATAAAAAATGCTTCGCCCTTTTTGAAATTTCTGATTTTTTCGCATTCATCTTCTGATAATTTCATATGCGATTTAACCATTTCCAGTTCCTCTTCTTTAAGGTTAAGTATAATCTTAATTTCGGAGTTACTAAGAACCGATATCCCATATCCGTTAGAATTGTTAATAAAATCGTTCAGTTCCTGCGTTGCAATAATTACACATCCACCATATCCTCTTATCAATTTGATCATATCCTTTACCTGTTCTGCGCAGGCTGGGAGCTTGAGCATTTTCCATACCTCATCAAGAATGACGATATCCTTGGACAATGGATTTTCAAGTACAGCTGTGTTTGTAAAATCAAATACAGCATACAGACATGCAGAAATCAATTTTTTTCCTATTTTTCTTTCGTCTACATCAAATACAATATATCCTTTGGACATATCTACATTTGTCTGTCCATTGAGATTTTTAAATGGACCATTAATCAATCCACTTACGATAGAAGTATACTCTTCCAATTCCCTGTATTTTTTGAACTCGTTGTACATATCAGAAAGAATAGGCATCTCTTTTAAGGTTTTCCCGTCTTCTTCATAAATAGAGGCATTATCTTCTGTTATACCTTTTTTTTCATATATTTTTGGAATAACTTCCTGTAGCTTGCTAAATACAACCGTATCAATGTCATTTGAATTTGATTGCATTTGTAACCAAATAATAAGAAAAGTTACCTTTCGTGCAAGCAAAGATGATTCCTGAGATGGAAGATCCTCATCATCTCCATTACCAAATACAGTTTTATCAAACTCACCAATTGGTCTGATTTCAAGTGGATTAAGACAATCCTTTGAACCTGGATAATATTTGATAAACGTGCCTCCAACCATTTTACATCCGGGTTCGTATTCCCACCCTTTTGCCGGAATAATTGAAAACACACGCATTCCATTAAGAAATGACCGTGTTCCTATGACTTCCTCGGTGAATGTCTTTCCCGCACCAGTCGTTCCTATTAAAACAGTATTACCATTTTTATATCGCTCAGTATTAAAGTTATTTGGGCAAGTAATAGCCTTGGTATCCATATTTTCTCCAAGCATATATCCCAATGGATCATACAATTCATAACATGTAAAGCAGTACATAGATCCCATCTGTGACGATAATGTATCATGCCTGATTTTATTAAACGAAGGTGCACAGCACAATAAGGGCATTGTTAATGTAAAGTAATCTTCCGTTCGATCAAAGGAGTCTTCAACTTTTACATGAAATTTCTCAAGTCCTTTTTTTATGAAATTTACTGCTCTTACTAGAACTCTTTCTGAAGGTGCCTTGACTGTAAGAATAATTGCAGTCTTCCACAACTCTTCATGCAGGTCACTCATGTGTTTTTGAACATATGTATTGTTGCCATACTTTAAAGCTGCTTTTTCTGCTTTCTCCTTCCTGTGTTTATATATCTGTCTATTGTAATTGCTTTCAGTTACTTTATTGATTCCAGTCAGTGACATCTGTGTGAATTCTTTTGCATACTTATAACTGATGATATCAATGTCAGTAAATTGGAGATAATTAAACAGCTGGTCTATCCAACCACCATAAACAGCTTCCGGATAAGAATTTGGCAGAATTCCAAGGTATGAATAATACATTCCATCCATATATGCAAACGTATGATTCGTAAAACGTATACCCTTTGAAGCGATTAAATCCCTAATGTTATAATCTTTTTTTATCCCTGTAGCTTCCGTAAATGCTTTAAAATCATTTTTGATTCGTGTTGCTCTCGATTCAAGTGATTCCTTCCTTGACGTATTTCTATTAAAAAAGTAATACAGAAATTCTGTTATAGCGCGGTTCTTCTCTTTAATTCCACCCGGATTATATGTAATATTTCCACATCTTTTACATATATCCCGGATGAAATTTTCAGTTTCTTCCATTTGCAAGCATATTTCTGTAAAATCTTTTGAGATATTTCCTTCAATATCTCCGGCATATTGATAAATTATAAAATATCTTGTAGAAATGGCTTCGGCATTGCTGTAATGTAGAATATGCCGAATATAATTATCACGGGCTTCCAAGATACTTGGATCATTATATTTTTTACTCTCTTTCTGAATATTCTTTATCAACTTTTCCGGATTAAAGAAATCACACATAGCCTTTATCTGAATTTTTTGAAGCCCACCTTCATATAGTTTTTGCCAATTATAAACAATCATGTTTTTTTCATTACTGGCAAGCTTCATAAAATTGATAGGATACACTTCTATGATTCCGATGTATCTTCCATCCGTTAATTTAACGATTCCATTTTTTATACTTTCAATTGGAATAAAATCCTGTGTGGAACCTTCCGAATAAGATTTTATAGCCTTGCGTGTTGAATTGGGCGATTCTGAATTAGACATTTTTTCTACATTTCTTATGCCATTTGCAATAGCCCTTTTAACTGTCAGCGTACTTGTCTGTAAAATCTGTGACTTTTTCTTTGACATATGCTACTATCCTTTCTGCGTCAGACATGCTCGTATCCTGTCCTCCGGCAGCTACTCCCTTCTGGCGTTTGTATTCTGGTCCATATAAATGCAATATTCTTTTTCTTTTTACGAATTTGACTTCTCCGATAATAATCTCAATCAGTGAACGGTTTTTTATACCGCGTATCCCTATAAAAAGAATTGCTCCACCAAATACCAAAAAAATCACCCATCGGACTACCGTTGTAAATGGAATTGCAGATACTATTAAAAAAAACAAAAATGTAAAAGCAATGGCTTCAGCCCACTGCCTTTTAGGTTTTCCCAGAAAATCATTTTGATTAAGAACGTTATGAGTAATTCTGATTGGTTCATTTTCCGTGTCCTTGTTTGCCATATTTTAAATTACCTCCTTTCTTCACAAACAACATTCCATTCATTGATCCTCCTTTCTGTATTTTAACAGTGTTGTTTATTATACTATATATATACTTTATAAAGCACTGTTTATAAAAAGTCAATTTATAAATGGCATAAAAAAAGACCGTGTAACACACGATCTTTTTTTTCACGCACATAATTTATTTCCCTCGTCATAGTCACATAAATAAAAAATACTATCCAATGACGCTTTCTTCTTTGCCGCCTTTCTAAGTTTCAGCGGACGCATAAATGCAACGGCATCTTTGGCTGTAAACTTTTTATATTCAGCAACATTGCTTCCACAATTATATTTCATGCCATTACCTGCATACATGTCAACATGATTGATAACCGATGATCCATGATGTTTGTAGAACACCAAATCTCCTGGCTGTAAGTCCGCTCTGCTAATAGAACAGCCATGCGATTTTAGATACGAACATTCAGATCTTGAATCACCTGGATACGAGGATGTTCCGCTTATATCAATATTTATTGTTTTATAGGCATACCAACAAAATGAAGAACAATCAAAGTATAATTTTTTCCCACCGGATTTTCCATAGCTTTGTCGAAGTGGCTTACTATATTTTGCCTTTTTTTCTACCATTTGAGCGCACCATTTAAAGACAGTTTCAACGCCGGCTGCCGTAGCTTCCACATTGCCTTTTGCAATATCATCAAAATATGTGAATCCATACGTATTTATGATGCTTATTATATTGGATACGTAATTTCCATCTCCCTGACAATATCCGCCTTCAATAATTCCTCTTATTGTCTCTTCTGGAGTATTCTTATGTCTGCCTTTATCATAGATACTTTTTAAAATCAATTTGCTTGAAAAATAATAATCCATGCTATCTTCCCATGATTTAAAAGATAAGAATTGACCTTTATATTTGATTCCAAAGAGATTTTTTTTCGTTCTGGCAATATTTGATTCGCCCCAACTACTTTCATAGCATGCCTGTGCCACAGCTACAGATGGAAGAATACCTGATTTTTTATAGTTAGCAATAGCGACTTGCGCAACTTTGTTTACCATTTCCTGTCGACTGGATGGGATTTTTTTGGAGCCATAGCCAGAAGGCATGCCGTTTGAATCAATATAATATACTCCGTTCCCACCATTCCCATACGCGGCACCACTATATGATACATTACCACTTCCACCACCTTGATAAGCAATAGCATCATATTCTGATGAATCCCAATCTCCCCATTCATATTGTGAATCTTTTGCAACACTTAGCACATTTTTTTGATCCTCTGTAAGCTCAGGATGATCGTCTATATAGTCGTCTACCGTCTTGTTATATATATTGATCTTGCATTTTATTCCATGTTTAGTAACCTTATAATGCACTTTCCAGTAAAACATCTCTTTATAAACCGATTTTAGCAAATTTATCTGTTGACGGGTAACAAATATCCATTTAACAAAAGAAATCATGGACTTTAGAGCATTTATCTCAGCTTTAAAGAATTTACTTATTAAAGATCCTTCTTCTGTATCTTCAAGATCTGATACATACGATGGAACATCTGTTTTCTGTTTATCTGTCTGGATCAGCATAGAATATACCATCATAACATCACGAAGATTAGAATAATCATGAAGATAATCGACCTCATCCGGATTTAATGCCCAAATTTTAAAATAGTCCTGTTCATAATATTTTACAAGTTTTTTTGCTACATCATCCCCATTTGTATAACCTGCTGTATTTTCTGTGCTATTTTCAAAGCTTGGATATGTAATAGCCAATGGTCCCGTATAAATGAATGTGACAAGCATATTGACTATAAGAATAATTGATACAATTCCAGAAACTGTTATTGCCACCGGAAACGCAATTACTAACTTCATTGCGTTTTCGTTGCTTACAAGATTATCATCCTTTTCGTTATCATCTTTATTCTTCTTTTTACCGAAGGAAAAATTTTGAAGATTTATTGCAGAGTTACCTCTTCCGGCCCTACTTTGTGCTTCTGCAGCGGAGGCATCTACTTTTCCTGATTTTGCAGCTGCTACAGCACCTGTTTGTCCTGCTTTGTATGAAGAAACTCCACCAGCAGTAGCCCCACTTGCGGCCGTTCCTTCTCCCGCTGCTGCTCCGCCGGCGGTAGCTCCACCACC
>ERZ779992.221-NODE-221-length-45245-cov-3.028524_pt1 | contig 45245 bp, 41 predicted proteins | sample MGYA00511934_ERZ779992 | MGnify/ENA primary metagenome ERZ779992 (study PRJEB29588, sample SAMEA2163248) | human gut metagenome | biome: human gut; feature: human-associated habitat; material: faeces | place: Denmark | collected 2008/2010 ...
AGTATCACTTAATGAATAAGTAACTTTTCCACTAGAGTTTTCTACTGTAGCGGTAGCAGTAGCGGTTTTAATACCATTAACATGAAGAGTATCTCGGCTTAAGGATAAAGATATTTTTTCCTCTTTTTTAGGTTCAGGTTTAGTCTCAGATATTTTCTCCCACTTAGCATATAGAGTAGTATCTTCTTCTAGAAGAGCATTATTATGTATTGGAGTTTCATTTATATCATACCATCCTTTAAAAGTATAACCAGCATATGTTGGATCTTTTGGAAGGATAAGTTCAGTACCTTTATTAATAGTAATGGGATCGACAGCACTACCACCTTTAGAGTCAAAAGTAATAGTAATTGTTTCAACTTTTCCTTCATAAAGAGCTTTTAGTTTGATATCCTTATCAATTTTAGTATTAAAGTCAAATGGTTTATCTGCTAAGACATCTTCTTTTTCTTTAACACCAACTACTTCATACCAAGCAATAAATAATTCTCCTAGATCTTCTTGATCTTTGATATCTTTTTTGTTAATGGTTTGATGATATTTAACTTTAATAATTTCTTCTTTGGTACCATTATTCAAATCAAAAGTGACATCAAACTTTCGATTGAAAAACCATAGTAAGAAAACAATTATAGCAATTAATATAATACCAGATATAATAGCAATAATTTTTTTCTTATTTTAAATAATTTTTCAATAATTTCATCAACATCAACTCTATACGAAATCTTATCAAAATACAATATGTAATAGAAAAATAATCCCATATTTTCAATAAGTTTTTTCTTTTCTGGTATCTCTTTTAAAATTCTTGCTTCTTCTTCCTTAATTGCATTTAAATAATTTTTTCTAAATGTTAAGTCATCGTCCTTAGGATAAAAATTGTAGAATCTTACATTCAAATAAGCATCCATGTATCTTAAAGCAATTTTTTTATTATATAATCTCTCAAATATAAGTTTAATATATGTAATTACTTCTTCCTGTGTAAGTTTTATGTATTCTTGCATTACATTTTTTATCATGTCATATCCTCCATTTTATTTTGATGTGATATTTATTATTGATTTTGAATTTACTATTGGATAAGTATAATCTTTAGATACATCTGCCTTGTAAAACCTAACAGTTGCACTCGATATCGGGTCTACTTTAAATGTGATAGAATTTATATAATTACTGTTTCCTATCTTTTTAGTTGTGGTGTTTATTGCTTTCAAATAATTAGTATTTGTCATATCCAATAGTACAACGTTTGGATCAAAGTTAAGAGTAACCATAGCTGAATAACATTTTGCTCTATCTGTATCTGATAATGTTAAGTATGTATCGACATCTATCTTGTCACCTACTTTATATGAACCAAATGCAGTTTCTACTTTGTAATATGACAGCGTATTCGTTATATTAAAATCTAAATATTTATTTGATTCGGCATCAACTATTTCATACGATAACATTTCTTGTCCAACCACTAATGTAAATTTTGCTGAAAGCTTTTTTTTATATTTCGATGTTGAATTTGCTGTTATAGAAACTGTAACCTTATCCCCTGTGCTTAATCCAGTGTTAGGCGTTATTATTACATTAAAGTAATCACTATTCGTGTTAGATAATATTATGCCATTTTTCTTACTCAACTGGCAAGTCGCATTAGAAGAACATTCATACTCTATATTATAGCTTATATCATATGTAGATTTTTTTAAATTGTTTTCTATGCTATTCATATTTATCGTAATTGTATATGGATCAACTCCGGTCCAATTATCAATTTGATATATTGCCTGATTTTCACTTAATTTGTCACTATAAAAATAGAATTCTTTTGTTCTTACAAAGAAATTATTTACACTGTTTAGAACATATCTTCCAAAAGCAGAAAATAGCGTAATAAAGCACAATGCTATAATAAGTACAATAATTATTTGTTGTCTTTTATAAATGCTTTTTATTACACTATTACTCATACCTTTTTCCTTTCTTTTGATTTTATATTACTTGTTTCGAATCAATTGTTATTTCTATTCCTTCTATTACATCTTGATAATTTACGGTGTTATATTTTTGCGGAAACAATACTACAAGTTGATATACATTCGTTTGATCTTCTTTGTAACCAAAATATTGTGTTTCTGTCGTCATATTTCTAAAGTACGTATCATTTTCATCTTTTACTACTTCATTCGATGTTAAAATATCTCTTGCCCCAGCTTGAGTATAATCCTCGTTCATATACAATTTATATTCAATTGGCAAATTGGTTGTCGCCCTTAATAACAGATTATACTCCATATCAGTTTCACATCTCTTATTTCCATCAGTGTTTGAAATAGAAAAAGTGTAAACATATGGAGTATCACTCGGAAATAATGAATCTAAGTTAATATTCATTGTCTTAAAATCTTTATTTATTACATACATAGCTGCTTGTATATTAGGACTTGCTTTTGCCTTGCTCTCATACCTAGATAAAGTAAAAGAAATAAACTTTGCCAAAAGAATTAAACTTAGCAAAAGAATTAATATTTTTACTATTTTTTTTGCTATTTTCTTATTTTGCATTTTTATTTCTCCTTTGTAGACTTTGGTTTCGTATAAACTAAAATTGTAAGTAAAATGATTGTTATTACTATTGCAATTAGCACAGATGGAGTTGTTAAAACTTTTTTCCATATTCCGACTTTAGGAATAGTTAATTCAACCCTTCCAAAGACCTGAGAAGCATTAATCGGAACATCCTGGCTATTATTGGCATCACCTTTCGTAATTATCTCGGTTCCTTTTTCGTCTATTACTCTATGGGTAATGAAATTAGTTCCATCTTTATATACTATGATGTCATTTATTTTTACATCATTCGTTACCTTTACTATTATTAAGTCTCCAATCTCTATAGTTCCAGACATGCTTCCAGTAACAACTTCAAATGCCGTATATCCAAAAATTTCTGCAGTTTCCTTTTTTAGTATCCTAGTTTGAACAGCATAGATTCCAGCAATTATCACAAGTACAGAAATTATAAAAATTATTAAATCTAAAATTATAGCAACTAACTTTTGTACAATTCTCATTTTTTCTCCTACTTTTGTTCAAAGGGTATTATTTTTTCTCCTAAATATTGGCTTGCGGTTACCTCGATTGGAATAGAAACATTAGTATTGTTTGATGTTCCAATTATTGTATCTTCCTCATTGTTTGTTTCTGCATTATTCCATGTTAATGTTACCTGTATATTATTTACTTTACCTGCCTTAATCTGGCTAAGTGGCATTATACCAACATATGTACTTTCATCAGTCTTAATTAGCTCATTATTTTGTTCAGTCTCTTTTATTGCTGAAATTCTAATTTCTTTATTCGTTAACTGTGTGCTATCCAATTTTATTTCATATTTTACAGAAACATTTGTATTTTTTGGATTTATTATTATATTAAAATTTCCAACTACACTAGGTGCAATTTTCCCGTGGAGCCACATGACTATTATCTTCTATCTCGAAGGTATCTATATCAAATGAGCTTATATATGTAGATGCAATGTTTTTATCATTTAAATAAATCTGCCACGTTGCATTATTCTGCTTTACTACTCCTTGCCCCTCACTATAAAAAAGGGCATATGTATTTATTAGTCTATATGCCACAATTAAAATCATTAATAATGTTACTATAATTAAGATTCTTTTTACTATTTTTTTATCCATTACAAATCCTTACTTAGAGCTTTTTGCCTCTTTTTTTGACTCTCTTATTTCAGAAAAAACAACAGAAATTTCATATAAGAATGCTATTAATGAAGGAAATACAATTAGGAATAAGAATCCCCATTTAGACTCTATTACACTTAAAATTCCTCCCACAACAGGGATTACAGTTGCATCTTTAGTAGTTCCAATTACATTTGCACTTGAAATATCATGTTCTTGGCCAACAGTAAAAGTTATTTCTTTTGGAGTAATGACTTCTTTCTTTGTAATTGTTGCAAGTGCTACATTTACTGTCCTGTTTTGTGAATCATAGAAAAACACTTTATCTCCAACTTGAATTTTATTCTTGTTTCCTGCTTTTACTATAATCATGTCACCCTTGTTGAAATCAGGCGTTAATTCATCATTTGTAACCAATATTACAGAATTGTCACCAAATTCACTAATTTTATACTTGTTATATGATAGTAGACATACAGTGGTAAACACTGCAATCAGTGCATAAATGGTTACAAGTATATTAATAATAGTTTTTTTCATTCTTTTCCTCCTGCGACAACACAGTTATCGACTATAAATTATAAGATTTTTTATAACTATATCACACCAAAATATTTTTTTCAATATATTTTAGCATTTTCTTTACTGTATATTTTTCCAAATTTGTATCAAATTTTCAAAATAATATTGATATTTTTTTTTATTATGTTTATAATATTATTAATAATTTCGGAGGACACAAATGATTAAATTAAATTCAAAAACAAACCAAAGTAATGTTATGAAGCTTATAAACATAGAAGTCACTTCTGTTACAGCATCTTTAGACTCTCAAAAAGCATTTAGTAAACAAATACTAGTGTTTTTAAAGAGTTTTATTGGTAATGTTGAAGTTGACTCTATTTTTGCTGATAATGTGAATAAGTTTATATCAGATTCAAGTTTTTATTTATCGAAAATAAATTCTAACATTGCTTTATATAATAATCTATTAGAAATATTAGATAACATTAAATTTAATTGTCCTTCAATCGAATATAGTACAACAGTAAGCAAAATAACACAATACAACAAAAAATTTGATACTTCTACCGCTAAAATATTAAAAAATAATGTTGATATTGAAAAATTTATACACTCAATGTCTTCTTTAGATATTTCTGAATATATTTCGATAGATAATCTTGATATTTTAACTAATGCAGATTCTGCCGACACAGGTTCAACCATAGTTCAAGAACCAAAAAAGGCAACACGTAAAAAGAAAGATACAGTTTCTTTAAACGAAAATACATTGACAATCTCAGAAACCAGTGGTTTGGTTACCCTACCTTATAAAGTTGCAGACTTAAAAAAAGCTCTACGAAACGAGCCCGAAAAATACGCTTCTTTATCAGACGTAATATTGTCGCAATATACAGTTCCATTAAGAGATTATAGATTTTCAGCAATTTCTAGATTTAAAGAAGCATACAAATTAGTAATTAATAAAGAACACGGTTCAAAGAAAGAAGCTTTAAGTTTAGCAACAGAGCTATTAACAAACTATAATTTACACCCAGCAGTTATTACAGCTTGCAAGAATTTAAACGAATTAGACGTATATCTTTCTTGCTTAGAGTTTAACGAATTGGAAGATTTTCATTTTTTCAAAATTGTATACGAAGCATTACCTGTTATGGTAAAAAAAAATAAAAAGGAAGTATTAGCATAGAAAAGTTAAGCTAATTCCTTCCTTTTTTAATATTTCTTTTTTGTTGCTGTTTCTCTTTTGCTTTTTCTCTGTTTTGTCAGTTCGTTTTTATAATTGTAATAACTGAATCTAAGTCCTAACACTATTATTATTATTATTGTTGTAATCTTACTCTCAAATAATCTAAATAGCCAACCTATCACTGGTATTTTTAAGACTATTTTTGATTTTATATCTTCCTTTTTCTTTTCTTCAAGGTCTTCTCTATAATTTTGTTCTGCCTTTGTTATATATGTAGTCTTACCATCTTTAATCTCTATTTTAGTCAGCCTATGGTATTTAATGCTATTATCTATGTCATAACCAACTATTTCGCCTTGTTGTACATTTTTAAGTTTATGTCCGATTATCAAACTATTTTTTTGTATAATTGGCTCCATAGATTTTTCTTTTTCTGTAGATATATATATTCCAAATATCTGCACATATTTTTTATTTCTAAACACATTGTTTGCAACATATAAAATATTATAAAGTATAAGGGAGCATATAAAAAATGTCCCTATACATTTTAATATTTTTGCTCCCCAAGTTCTTATTTTATTTTTTTCCCATAAATTTTTCGTCTTCAATCTTCTTCTTTTCTCTCCTAGCTTCGCTTTTTTCTTTCATTTCAATTCTATTTAAATACATTATCAGTGCTATTAGAACCACTAAAATAATCACAATGCCATTTTTCAGTCCGGCCACTATATTTCCTAGATGTGGAATTTTTATAATCTTTTTTCCTTCTATATCACTAAATCTTAATTCATCGGAATCTTCAACATTGTTGTTGTCTCCCTTAGTTATATAAAACTTTTCAGAATTCACATCATCTATTCTCACTATCCTGTGTGTAATTATTTCACCATTGATTTTAAATGTTACAATGTCATTTACTCTTAACTGGTCTTCAGCCACTTTTTTTATTATTATGGCATCACCTTTTTTCAGCTCTGGTTCCATACTTTCTGTTGATATTAAATAAGCTTTATAGATATAAAAGCTAGGTGTGTCAAATTTATCTATATAAGACATATATAGTAAAACCACATTATACAATATAATTACTAAAAATATAAATATTATTTTCTTTATTCTTGTATTTATATCTTTACGTCTTTTTATTGACTCTATGTCGTATTTCATTCGTTCCTCCTCTTTTATATCTATATTATTTGATTATTAAATACTCATAACCTTCGCCAATGTATTCATCATTGTCATATAATTTTATTACAATTTTATATGTTCCAGTTACAAGATTGTTGGTTAAACCAAGTGTGTATGTCATGTTTGAATCTATCTTTTTGCTTATTACATACTCTTTATCATTTTTTGTTTTAGTCGGTGCAATGAATAAGTAATCTGCTAGGTCGACTAGTTCATATGTTTGCGAATATATACTAGAATAATCTCTTCTGTATAGAGAAATAGTCATGTTTGGATTTTCTAGTGATGACATGTATTCTATGTTTACAATAACCTCTCCATTTCCATTCTGCGTAAACCCTGTATCTTTTTCTACAATTTTTTCATTGTCACCTGTGTATACATTTAAGCCAAATGTTGATTCGATTATTGTTATTTTTACCTCCGCAGTATCAGAAGATTCAATACCATAATAGATTCCATCTGGAGAACCAAATGATTCTACTCTTATAGTATAGTCACCTGTTGCCAGTACTGTGTTGTTTTTTGTATCTACAGTTATTCTTGAGAGTACATTCGATACCTTTTCTGCAGTACATATTCTGACTGTTCCATCTATTCTTGGGTAATATTTTATTCCATCTAATTCAAAAGACACACCCAGAAGAGTATCACTATTTAACCTGTTTCCATTACTATCATAGATAGATATTTTTATACCCATTTTTGAATCGAAATATTGTGTATCATATATTGTTTTTGATGCATCAACATCCTGTTTAAAATCCGTTAAGACTGTAAGATTGAAGCTATTACCTCTATATACAATGTCTTTGTTTGTTGTTGCAGTTACATTAATTTTAGCATCTTTGTTTTTGTAAACGCTATACACTATTGTATCTCTTTGAATACCTAAAACTCCCAGTAGAGTCTGATTTTCACTATCTCTTAATTCCATTAAAAGTGAATTAGTATATATGTTAGAGTCTATATGGTTCTCACTAAAATCTATGTGGAATATAAAATTCTCATATATTAAATCCTTTTCTTTATTATAATAATTCGAACAAGCCTCTACTTCGTCATAGTAGGTATTATCACTTCCCATTACGACAAAATCTTTTAAGTTATACACATATTTTCCGCTATTTTCATCAGCACTACTTACAACATAGTAATAGTATTTATTGGTTATCATGTCTATCATTGTAATCTTAGTATTTGCTGGAAATACATATTTTTCTCCAGTTGATTTTCTCGACGTTAGCACGCGTTTATCTGAGCTGTATTTCTCGTAATAGTCCGAAGTTGAAAATTCTGGTATATATAATGAATAATATGTTGAGAACACACTCGAATCTGTTATGTTTGTTTCTGTTGTTGTAAATAATCCAAATTCTTCACCTGGCGTAATTGCACCTTCATAGAAGTCGTTTTGGTATAAGGCTGTAGATAATTTTATTATTATGTCTATATATGAGACTTTAATATTTAAATCATCTTCTGGTATTTGTGCCTGTAATCTTATTTTTACACTTCCCAATTTTTGAACCTCTGTAATATTTTCAGAGTGATATAATGCCAAGTTCAATGCCGGCGTAAATGTTGAGTTATCTTTGTTATAGGTTGTTGCACCCGTGTAGGTTCCACCATTTTCAGTTAAAAATGTTGTTGAACTTCTGCTTGACCAACCGTTATTACCAGTTTTCATTGTTAAGCCAAATACCGAGTTTGCCTTTTTTTCGTCTAGTTCAACACTCTCTATTTGTGATGGTTGTACCAAAGATATTCCATCTGCAAGTCCAGCCGAGAATCCTGTTAATGAAAACTTGATATTGGCAGTAGAAAATCCTGTTAAGCCTAATTCGTATGTTCCAAGTGTTGCATATTTTGAAGCTGTAAGTGCAACTTCGAATGTTGTAACATCCATGTCCGAACCGACTAGCCAAATGTAGTAAACGTCATCCTTTGGAGTTGTCTCTATATATTTTGCTTTTATATAACCTGGATTATCTTCATTATCGTAATTCGAATAGAATCCATCTATTGTAACATCATGGTCTGTTTTGTGAAGTCCTCTTACATATGAGTTTGATGAAAATGTTCCGGCATTTGTTATTGCATCTCCATTGTTATATTCTCTATTATATAAACCTGTACTTGTTGCAGGGTTCATTGAGTTTGTATATAGTCCGAAGAATGTCATTCCATTTACTTCTCCATATGCTGTAACCTGCTCGTTTGTTGCAATGTTTAAGTTTCTACCTTCTAGCATATAGATTCTATTATCTACGTTTCTCGTTGTGGCACCAGTTTCTTCATCTATAGTAACTTTTGCCTTAACCTCTGTACCATTTTCATCTACACAGCTTGTAAATTTCTTCAACAAGTTTGCACCACAATCTAAGTATAGTATTGAATTATTTTTTATTTTTAATTCATCAACTCTACTTAATGTGAAGTCTACATCAGAATACTCATTTGTTCTATCTTTAGCACCAGAAAGCGCTATTGCTGAATTATCCATTGTTACAACATCAGCTCTTTGAATAGATATGTTCTTTTGTGGCGAATATACCGAGCCATAGTTTTTTATATTTATATAGCTGTAACCACTTGTACTAGATGCGTTTCCAGATCCGAATATACTTCCTTTTATTTGGCATTTATCATGTCCAGTTCCATTTATGTTTATGTCTATTCCAACTGTAACACTTATGAAAGAGAAGTCATATATTTCTGAACCTGAAGCATTTGCTTCTCCTCCACCAAATACTGTACCACCTATTACAATGTCACCTTTTTCAAGAGTATCGTCTCCAACCGCTTCATATCCGATGTTCGTTAGAGTATTTCCATATACAACAGACGTATTTGCACCTCCGTATACATTCTTACCAATGTTTCCACCAGTAATATTTACGGTACTTAAAGAATTGTTAGTTCCTGATGTTCCAGTTGCTGCTTGATTTCCTCCTCCATATACAGAATGTGATATTTGAGCATCTCCTTGGATTCTTACATATGGTACATTCGTAACTGCCTTGTTTCCTCCACCATATACATTTTGGATTTTTCCACTATTTATTATTACTTTGCTATTTGTGTTTTCTCCTCCTAAGTTATTACCTCCATATACTTCTTGTGGTTCTCCACCATCTACAGTAACATTACTTGTTGGATTAGTTCCACCCTCGTTGTTTCCACCATATACGGCATAACAATAACCAGATTTAATATTAACATTGCTTGTAGTAGTTTCTCCACCTTTATTGTTTCCGCCAAATATCATAAATCCAGTATTAGTATCTTGGTAAGAGTTTCCGTCATTTCCTTGTCCTTCAAAATTATATGTTAATGAAAATTCATCAGCTTTTACTTTAGACATCAAGTGAACATCCCTAACTTCATAGGTTCCATTTGCAGGAAGTGAATGTATATTTCCCGTTGTCCATCTGCTATCCTGGTTTATTGTATATTTTCCGCTATCTTCTGTTATTTTACTATCTGAACTATAGTTATCTAGTAATTTTGAATCTGGAGCATATATGTATGACTCCCACTTATTTATTGTAGTATCTGTATTATTGGTGTATTTTATTTCAACTGTAACATATGTTTCGTATCCTGGATTTTGATTTTTTCTCCACTCTTCCGCTTCTACAGCAGTATATGTTACATCCATTTTTATTCCACCAAGTGATTGCTTTGTTTCGCTACTTTCTAGTGTAACGTTGCTAGTTGTTACGGTTCCGCTTTGGTTAGATCCCCCAAATGCCTTTTCTATGTTTCCACCTTTAATGTCCACATTACTCGTTTCGGCATCAGCCTGATTTGCTCCACCAAACACATTTGTTATTTTTCCATTATTTACAGTTACATATGTTGTAGTAGTGTTTGCCTTGTTACCGCCTCCAAATGTATTTCCTGTAGTTCCTCCATTTATTGTAATATTAGAAGTTACGGTATTTCCACCTTCGTTATTTCCTCCATATATGTTTTCTGCAGTTCCATTATTCATTATCACATTCGAAGTTGTAACTCTACCACTGATATTTGAACCTCCAAATACCCTAATATATGAACCTCCAGTTATTGTAATTGTTGTAGTAGTTGCATCTGCTGATTTTCCGCCGCCAAATACATATGGAATATCATTTCCACTATTCTTTAAATTTACATTCGTATTTTCTGTAGAAATTCGGTTTCCTCCACCATATACAGCATCATTTACTATTACCCCGTTAACCGTAACGTCTGTAGCAGAACATGTGCCACCTTCATTGTTACCTCCGAATATGTCTGTACATGTTCCACCTGTTGCATTAATTACTGTATTGCCAACGGTTCCAGCCTGATTTGAGCCTCCGTATACAGTTGTTGTATCTCCTCCACTAATACTTATATTGACTGTTGTAGAACCAGCCTGGTTTCCTCCTCCATATACATTGGCCGTTGTTCCGCCTTTTATGTACACATTAGATTCTGTAACCTCTGCCTGATTACCTCCACCATATACCTCAGAAGATGTTCCACCATTAATTGTAACATTAGAAGTTCCTTCTAATATTCCAACATTTCCTCCTCCATATATATCAGCCGTATGCTTTCCACCATTTATATTAATATTAGTTGTTCCAGATGTTTTTGCAATGTTTCCTCCTCCAAATACACTTGTTGACAAGTCTGCATTTATATTTACATTAGCAGTACCAGTAAATTTGGCCATTTCTGCATAATTCGTAAGCCCCATTCCAGCTCCATAAATATTACCAGTTATAGTTGGAGTACCAGATATTGTGATCGTTGATGTCCCATCCATTTGTGCTAGGTTTGGTTTATCACTAGCCAAATCGTAACCTCTTCCACCTCCATAAATGCTTCCATTTATAGTAGGCGAGCCCGAAATATTTATATTACTATTTCCATATAATGTTCCACCATCTGTTTGTGTAGAATTTGCAGTTAAATAATTAGTATAACCATAACCACCACCATATATATCTGCATCAATAGTTCCACCTGTTACATTTATATTAACAACTGTATCTATTCCTTTTCCATAGCTCTTATATACATCTGTTGATTTTGTGCTATAACCAGAAACTCCACCTGCGCCTGCACCATATATTGTTTTGCTAACAGTTCCTCCAGAAATGTTTATATTAACTGTACCATAGAAGTAAGAATCACATTCTATAACATAGCCATATCCACCATTACCTATTGCACTCATATTCCTACCTAGGCATCCTCCGTACATTTCTGTAACACTTCCACCCGTCATGTTTATTGTAGCAGTGCCTATATATGTATTTATAGGATATTGCCAGTTATTTGGCCTATAACTGGAGTCTCCAATACTTGCACCAAGAAGACGTCCTATTTTTCCATTTTTTATATTTAATTCAATATCTCCATAAATATTACCACATGTACTTCCGCCGCCAAGTAAGTTTATGTCATATGTATAATTGGATGGAGTCGTGCTATTTTTTATATCTACCGTTATTTTACTTTTATATAAATCCCCTGTTAAAGATGTTCCCATAAAATTATGTGAATTGTATTTAGTAATGCTACTAGCACTACTAGTACCCGAACTACCACCAAGCAAAATTCTTCCGTAAGTTCCACTCTTTATAACAATTTCTGCACCAGTTCTTGGAAGTCTTGTTTCATCATACTGTAGCCATCCTGCAAACATGTGAAATGCAGGGGCACTACCTTCTATTAATCCCTGGTTAGTATTTGATGTAGCATATCTCTCCATCTTAATACCTTCGCCCATTGTTAGACTGTATCCTTGTAAATAAAAATATGTCTGACTGGCACTTCCATCTGATATATTTCCCCACCAATCTTGTCGAGATTCACATCCTTTAAATGTTAAATACATAAATGTAGTATTTCCATTTAAATATCTATAATTATCGTAAGATTCAAAATACAAGACTCCTTTATAATCTGTACCATGATATCTTCCTGTTATAGATACATTCTTTTTATAGGTGTTTGATGTTGCTGAGTTTAAATAACTACTGTCTGTGTAATTTCCCATAAGTACAATAACATTTTCATTTCTAGTTGTTTCAGATGAAAATTTTCCATATGCAGTCGATAACGTTCTTACAGGTGTATCGGGCGTAAATCCATCATTATAATCATTCCCGTTATTATAGCTACAATATATTACTGTTCTATTCCCATATGTATATATGCCTGTTGCACTCATGTAATCATACTTTGTATTTGTAGCAATTACCTTATAATCCATACCATTTTCTAGATTTGAAATTTTATTAGTTGTTTCTCCTTCTAACTCTTGTTCTTCTTCTGCAATATCAAGAGCAAACCATTTGTAAGTATAATCATTTGGATTAAAGTTTGGATCAATAGTTCCCGTTCCCTCAAGCCCTGCAGTCAATACTCCAGTTTGATTATTCATTTCGAAAGAAACATGTATCTCAAGCTTTTCTATTACAAAACTTACCATCGCATAGGCTCTACCATTAGTAACCAATACCTCTACATTTTTTTCATCATACCAAGTTGACTCGATAATAGCAGTATTGCCTGCAATATCATTATTTAGTGTATTGTTTATATACCATTTAAATTCAGTATAGCCTGTATTTGCATTATCATTTACTTTTATTGTATATTTTGGAACGTCTTTTTCAAGAGTTGCCGTTAGCTCGGGTGTAAAATAGAATGCATCAGAATTACTATAATAATTCCATTTCAAATAATTTTGTGTTGCATTTTGATTTACATATGAATTAAAATTAGATAACATATTTGATGCCTGTGATGTGTATAATCCTTTATTTACACCTTGAACATATCCAGGTTCAAATCCCCAATAACTTGATGATGAACGTTCATATGATGTCCCTGATGCAACACTATTAGAAAAAGCCTGATTATTTGTACTGTATTCTGTGAAATAACTTGACATAGTTAATCTGCCTGCATCATTACCTTGCCATAAAGTATCGAATGCATCTTGATAGTCATAACTGTTTCCTATTGCACTGTTGTTTCTAACATATCCAAATATTGGCCCCGTGAAACCATTAGTTGCATTGAGTTGCCCTTTAAACAAACAATTTTCTGGCCAAACACCTTGTGCTCTTATTGCTCCTATAATTCCTCCAACAGCATATTGTCCCATTGCATAATATGCATAATTTCTTCTACTGTAATATAAAGCTGTATCCAAATTTACATTAGTATTAGAATAACAGTTTTCTATCGCATACATATTATTAGGTTTACTAGTTGATGTTCTTGAGTTAACTGCAAGCCCTGCAATTCCTCCAACAAAAAGTTGCACACTATTATTTCTAAACGTCATAGAATAGTTATCTTTAATTTCACTATTATTTACTATTACATTTTTTATTTCCGAATTATTATATATGGTCCCAGTAATAATTCCTATATTATATCCCTTAGCAGTAGAGCTTGTACTCACATTTCCTCTAGCATTAAGTTCTATGCTAAAATTATCTACCTGCAAATTTTTTATAACTGTTTTATTAGTAGAGTCTCCAATACTTCCAAAAAGCCCATAAGAACTTACTGACGTTGGTAACGATGTTGGAAGAGATATTATAGCATTTGCAACCGTGTGCCCTGCTCCATTAAATATTCCTTTAAAAGGGTTAGAATAATCTCCAATTGGCGTCCATTCCATCTTATTTAAATTTATATCTGCTATTAATTCAAAATATACTCCATCATAGCTTGTTCCAGAATTAACTCGATTTGCAAAATATGAAAGTTCTTCTGCATTAGATATTAAATAGGGATATTCCTTCGTTCCTTCTCCGAATCTGAATCCTGATGCTGAGCTACCATCCCATACACTTGCACCATCCATATTATTCGTATATAGTGATGTAGCTTGTACTCCATCTTCTAATAGTACTGCATAGACTGAAAAACTTTCTGCAGGAAATGAAATCTCGTCATTTGCTGTTTTTACTCCGGTTACCTCTGTAGCTTTTTCTTCATTCTCTATATGTACCACTTTATATTTCTGCTTATTTTCATTTATATCACCAACACCTGTAATTGTCACCTTAACATTAGTATCAAAGTCAGTTGGCTCATATTCCTTATCATCAGATAATATCTTTATATCGTATGCTTTCTTAAAAGATACTTTATCAGAAAGCATAGTTCCTATCGGCTTTGCTATTTCATCCATCGTAACAATCTTTACGCTAACGGATGCATTTAATGGCATAAATCCTTCTATTTTTATTAGGCAGTCGGCTATCCCATCACCTTCATTATCAACTTCTGCTTGTAAAGTCTGGTCGTAAAGTGTATCTTCATTTTTTTGAATAGTACTATAATTTACCTTTAATTCAATCTGTTTTGATGATGCCTCTTTATCAGTTAAGTATAATGTATCTCCAGGAGATTTTAATGTTGTTAAACTCTTCTCTTCTTCCTGTTGTTCTTCTTTTATGTCTTGTTCATTTTTTTCCACAACAGAATTTGTACTCTCACTGCTTATGGTGTTTTCTATAGTATTTGTGCTAATTATCGTATTACTTATTTGTTCTGTAGACTGAGCAGTAACATTTTGAACTTCAACATTCTGCGTTTCAACACTTATATTCACATTTTTTGCATTTTCTTGCTCAAAAATTTCATTGGTTAATACATTGTTCACCTCAACATTTTGCTGTTCTGATTTTGATTCTTCTGTAACATTTTCTACTATACTTGTTTTAGATGAATCTTCTTTTTCATGAATTACTTGTTCTGTAACAATATAACTATCAATCTTTTTATTATTTATATATTCAGGCAAAACAAAGTAATACCCACTAGAATCAGAGCTTTTAGCTTCTAGCGAAATCTGTTCTGTTGGAACCACTCCACCATCATCAATAATGCTGGCTGTTATATCTATTACTTTTTCTGCTTTTGAATTTCTAAAAGCCACAATTTCAAATATTACCAGCATTATCAAACATATTAAAATAAATATTCTTTTTTTATTTATCCTATTATATCTTCTTCCACCGTTTTTCATTTACACGCTTACTCCATATATTTTAATTTGCTATCTTTTTAAATTCACAAATAAATCGCATATCATCTAGGTTTATTTCACTTTTCTGTATGTAATAATAATTTTTTATCTTTCTTAATATATCTATCAAATTATCTAAATTATCAGGATTTATATCCTCTTTTTCAATATTAAAATTCAATAATTTATATCTATCTGAAATAATAATTGATATATTTTTTTCTTCCATTATCGTAATATTTTTTATTATAATATTGTAAGGATTATTTAAAAACTCTCGCAAATCCAGTATATTTTGTTCGATCTCTTCTTGAGTAATTGATGGATTGTGCTTTATACTGCATTCTGTTACATATGTGCTAAACTGGCTTGCAAACTTTAGTACATTATATATTGTTGAACTATCTGTTAAATTATCTATAATCTTCACATATATTTCATCATTATCCAGCTTTTTGTATAGGTTTTTAATCTCCAATATTAATGCATTATATTCTGCAGTTTGTTGCTCTTTTTTGTTCTTTTTATTAAATAATCCTTTTCCATTCATCTTCTTGTTTAATTTATCTAGCTTTTTTTCTTTTATGCTTATTTCTTTTTTCGTTTCATTGTACGAATTTTTATGCTGCTCTTTTTCTTGATATTTTGTCTTTATATCATCGAAAATGTACTGAAACTTTAGATAATTTTTATATTCATATAGGCTATTTAAAAACTTTATTGAATTCTGTGTTATCTCTTTAATTGCTCTCTTTGATCCATTTTCCATCAACGTTTGAGGAACTAACTTTAAATATTCGTCCATAATCTTTTTATATTCGTAATCTTTATAATCTAATGTTCCGTCTAAAAAAGATTGAATTAGTAAATTCTTATCACTGCTTATATCTTCATCATATTTTTTTTTCAATCTAAAGAATTTTTCTTCTACTTTATCCGCCTCAATATTTATGATTTTCAAGAGTTCTGTTTTTCTATTTTCATAATATTTGTAAATATTTTTTTGATTTATCATGTATATATATCTCAAATTGAGTTCTATATGAATTATCAAATCTGGACATTTCCAGTAAATTTCTTCAAATTTATTTTTGACAACCTCAGAATTTATATCATTGAGTTCATTAAAAAAAGTATGCATATATTCATTAACATATATACTATACTCAAAATTATCCGCCGACAGGTTTATTCCAACTTTTTTGAATTTATTTATACACTCAAGAATCTCTTTATTAATACTTTCTAAATTTTCCTTATAAAACCTTCCTAGTCTATAAATCCTTTTATCTAAGCCCATTTTCTCGTATGGTGTTTTTATCGTGCCAATTACATCTAATAAATTACTTACTTCTTCTATCTCTGTTCTTTCTTCTTCAATGTCTCTGTTAGTCTTAACCGAAAGAATCTTCTTATATCTTTTATTTAATTCATCATAAACTTCTTGGCTTACATTATTGTATTCTTCCTGTAATTCTTGTAACGCTTGAATATATTTAGCAATATTCTTTTTATTATTTCTTGGTATAGTAGATAAAACTTCTTTATCAGTTTCAATTTTCTCTAGTATTTTATTCATTTGAATCTCCTAATTTCTTAGCATCTTGTCCTTCTTTTTCTAAGAATTTTTCAAATGCTATTATTTTATTATATAATTCCATTAATTCTTTAGTCTCTGTCTGTTTAAAGTCCATTAATATATAATCCTCCCATTGTGGTTATCTTATCACAATAGGAGGTAAATGTCTATTGTTTTTATATTAATTTTACGGTTAATTTTTCCATTGCATTTTAAAAAATCTGTCTTTTTATTCATAATACTTGTTGATTATTGCAAAATTTTTTTGCCCTGTGCGCCTATTCCACTTACGCCATTTTCACCATCTCTCAATTCATTTCTTATGTCAGCAATCGTCAAATATTTGTTTGAATCAGTCTTGGCAATTCTTTCAGCAACTATCAACGGATCTTTAAAATCTATCAAAATTCTCGCAGGAGACGATGCAAAATTTGCTCCCGCTTCCATTATAGCCTCATAATAGCTCTGGCAAGCTCCCGCAAAAATAGCAAGTCTATTAGCACCTTGCTCCCACATTCTAGCTCTTATAACAGTTTCCACGAAATATTTAGAATTTCTATAATTGTAAATATCATTAAAATTATAACCTTTCTTAATCATTCCATCATGTCCAGTCACGACCAAAATATCTGGATTATACTTACCTAGCAATCCCCAAATCATCTGCGGTTGTTTGCTTTCAGGAATATTCTTAACAATTACATTTAGCCCCATGCTTTTATATACTCTTTGTGATTTTTCACTATACTTTCTATCACCATCTAGGTGTAGAATTCTTCCATAATGTTGATAATATCTCTTAAACATGTTATTTTGAACATTTACAAGATTCTTCTTACTTTTTTCTAACTCCTTTTCAAAGCTATCTAATAAATTTATTACTCTATTATTATCTATTAATTCAAGATCGTCTAATGGGCTATCTGCCTCAATTCTTGTAACCAATCCCTTTAAAATTGCTATGTCTTGGTTTCTGCACTTTATTATATTACTTACTGTAAACACAATATCTTTGTTATATGATAATCTGCCTACAATATCACCTTTTCTAAATTTCATAATTTTTCACCTATTTAATTATATGTAGAATAATGTAAAATGTTGTCTTTCGCCCCAAAAAGGACGTCCCTAGCGGGCGAATTTATTGTTCTATTATTTAGACTGCAAGAATAGTATTAAACAAAAAGATTCAATGGGGGTTGTCCTGATGATAGGTTTTTCAATTGAAGAAAGAGCAATTACTTTAGCTCATTATATTATAGATTCAAAAGATACAGTTAGGGGTGCTGCTAAGAAATATGGCATATCTAAGTCTACAGTACACACCGAAGTAACATTCCAGAACGGTAAGAATAAATTCCCTATAATTCCAGAAAGTATTGAAATTAAAAAGGTTTTCTTAGCTGAGAAGAATCCTATTGTAAAATTGGGATTAGTAATAAAATAATTAGGAGGTTTGTTATGGATAGTAAAGAATTAAAAAAAGAAATTGTAGATGAAAAGACAGGAATAAGTTATACATTAGTCGGAGATTATTATATGCCTAACTTATATTTGGAGCCAGAAGAAAAAATCACATTAAATAAATATGGTTTATTAAGATTAAATTATTTGAAGAAACATAAGAAAGCAGAATATAGCATACTTTTTATAAATAGAGAACTAAACAAACATTTAAAAGAAGTTCAAGAACAAGCACAAAAGGAAATTAATTTTATAATAAAAGATTTAAAATCAAAAAGTGATTTAACAGAAGATATGAAAAATACTAACCCTTTATATTGGGTTGGTACAATGAACTCAATAAAAAATCAAGCAGAAGAAATTGTTTTAAAGAAATTAATTTATGTATGATAGATTAGTTTATTTTAAAATAAAAATGCCTTAAAAACGATTTTGAGGCTTAACTGAATAAAGGAAATAACTAACTACTTGTAGTTTATAAACTATGAGTAGTTTTTTTGTTTTCAAAAAGAGAATATGCCTCAAACTCTATAAAAGTGATAGGTGTGATGAGCCGATGCTATAAAGTTCATCCGTATTTGTATAAGCAGTCTAATTATACAAAGTGCGTGAGTGAGATTTTAGAACACAGACTCACAATAATAAAAGAGTATTCGGTGGCAAAACTTGGTGAGGATTTATAATTGTAAAAAGTTTGGACAAGTATGAACAAAGATATTTAAAAGTATCAGCAATTATAGTAGCAACAGCTACTTACTAGACTACCTATGAAACGAGGCGAATGACCGACGGTTTCAGTTTGTATAGGTGTAATAATTCTATTTTACAAATGGGATATTACACCTAATTCTACTTTAGCTCATTCCCTCTGGTTTCTATAAAAGGTAGCCATATAGCGTGGAAGTTTGAAACCGAGCAAGGTTTCAAAGAGTAAGAAAAAATTTATTTTTTTCTTGCTCTTTTTTCAATAAATGCAGATATGCAATTTATTGAAAAGCATAACAAATGACAATTCATTTGTTATGAGAAAACTAAAAAATGCTAGTAGCAATTTTTAGTTTTGGGTTGTAGGGTTTACCCTGCCACACGGACACTTTTACCTAAAAAGTGTTGTAGTGTGTTACAACACATTCTAAATAAGTGCCATTTTTAAGTTTATTTTGTGTTATTTTATTTAGCTATTCAAAGGAGGTAGATATTATATGAGTTATGCTATAATAAGGAATCAAAAATACAAAAGAGAAAATTTAAAAGGCATATTTAGACATAATGAAAGGAAAAATGAAAATTATTCTAATAAGAATATTGATAAAGAGAAATCACATTTAAACTATTCATTGAAAGATCCCAAATATAGTTATGAAAAAGAATTTGAAAGAATAAGAAAAGAATATAATTTAAAAGGTCAAATTAAAACAGTTAGTAATATTGCTTGTGAATATATCATCACATCCGACAATGAATTTTTTAATAAAATTGGAGAAAAAGAAACTAGAAGATTTTTTGAAACTGCATATAAATTTGTATGTGAATATAAAAATTTAGGTGAGCAATATATTTTATCTGCTAAAGTTCATAATGATGAGGATACCCCACATTTACATCTAGTTTTCTTACCTGTTGTTCACACAAAAGATAAAAAAGGAAATGCTATTGATAAGTTAGCTTGTAGTGAATTTTGGAAAGAAAAAGATAGTTATAGACAATTACAAAATGCCTTTTACGAATATATGGTTTCACACAATTTTGAACTAAAAAGAGGTTTACCAAAAGAAGAAACTAATAGAACACATTTGAGCATTGAAGAATATAAAAAAATTACGAATTATGAAAAAACTAAAGAAATATTGCGAGATATTACATTAGAACTTCCAGAAGTACCAAGTATTGAAGATTTTAATAGGGTTGTTTTCAAAAGAAATGAAAAAATACAAAAAGAAATTATTGAGCCAAAAGATAAACTTATTGAAAAATTATACTTTGAAAACAAACAATTACACGGAGAAATAGAAAGACAAGTAAATGTAATTGATGAGGCAGAAAAATACCAAAAAGAAAGAGATAAAATACTTGAAGATAATGAAAATTTGCATAATAAAGTATATCAAATGGAACATGATTATAAAGTAAAAAGCAATTCTCTTGATTTTAGATATAATAATAGAAAAGAAGAACTAGAAAAGGAATTTGAGGAAAAAGCATTTAATTTAGAATATGAATATAAGCATAAAATACACAAACTAGAAAAAGAAAATACTAGACTTCATAAGATTATAAAAACTTTTGAGGAAACTGTAAAAAAATTTATTAAATGGATTTGTAACAAATTTGAATTACCTTCTGAAGATGAAATTGTTAGAAATTTCGAAAAAGAAACTGGAAATTCTTTAAATGCTGAAAAACAATTTGCTAAAAAAGAAAGAATTAAAGAGTTTGAAAAAGAGTTATAAAATAGAGGGCTTACACCCTCTATTTATATGACATGCAATTTGTCGCTATGGTTATAGCATAAAAGTAAGTAATTTTCAAACTTCAATTACTTACTTTTATTTAAAAACTAATTATTAGGTATATATGGCTCTATTTTGTTTTCATTACTTGTTATTGTGTTTGTATCCACTTCTTTAGTAACATATCCATTTACTGTATTTTCTGTCATCATAATTTTTTCTTCTACTATGTTTTTTTCTGTTTTCACTTCTTCATCTGTTATTCCACTGCCACTTTCGTCAACATAAACAATTTTGTATCCGTTATAATTGTCTTTAATATAATCCAAAAATTCTTGCACCTTATCCTCGCCTATATAGAATCCTTTACCTGTGTCAAGAATATTTGTTAGAAGATAACCTTTGTCAGTTAATGATACACTTATATTTTTATATCCTAATAATGGGATATCAACACTTATACCTATGCTTTGACTAAACCTTTCTGATGTATATTTTTCTGTATCATTATCACTATATATATTCTCTAAATTTTTATTATTAAACAACTTTTGCCAAATTATTTTATTATCTACACCATAAAATTCTACATTTATATCTTCTTGTAAATCTTCATCCCAATAATTATAGTATATTGTTCCAAAAGATATAATTTCTTCTAAATTCAAATCTTTCGTAAACTCTCCAAGTGTTGTTGGTCTATAATATGAATTTACATATACATAGTAATCAGTATCTCCTTCAAATTTTATTGCAATAGCACATTTTTCTTCTATATCTTTTATTGAATATAATTCTGCCTTTTTATTATAAGTAGTTTCAGTATATGTGTCATATCCTGTTAAAGTTGCATTGCCAATATTTTTTAGTATATTATTATTTGATATCTTTGTTATTCTACTTGAATATTTACTATTATTATATTCAACCTCATTAAATTGCTGACTAATAGACATTTCATTCCATTTTGGGATTACTGCTGTATCTGTAGGAGTATCTTTCTTATCAACTTGTACTTCTTTTATAATCCAGTCATCTTTTTTTGAAATAATAATATCTGGCTTTGAAGTAAATATACCACTTTTATAAAGTCCTATCACTGCAATGAATACAATACAAATTGGAGCAAGAATATACTTTAATTTTAAATTTTTCATAATATTCACCTTGTTATTGGATGCTATTCGATTTGTTTCTTCTATATCTGTTTCTTCAATTAAGTATTTTTCATCAATATCTCCAATGGCTTTTAATAAATCCTTATTATTCATACAAACCACCTTCTTTCAGATAATTTCTTAGTTGATTTCTAAGCCTTAATAAAATTGTTTTGGTATTACTTTCAGTTATCTTATTTTTAGAAGAAATTTCTTTAATCGAATATAAATACCAATACCTTTCTAAAAAAATTTTTCTTTTACCTTGTGAGAGTTTTGATAAAAAATTATTAAGTGCATTTACCAATTCATTATAGTCTAATTCTTTTTCTACATCATTATTTGAAGAAATACATTCATTTAATTCTTCAAGAGCAATTTCTAATGTATAATCTCTTTTTTTAGCTTTTTTCTTTCATATTGATTAATAGCCAAATTTCTAGTAATTTTTCCAATATATACTTTTAGTATATTGGGTCTCTGTGGAGGAATATTGTTCCAAGTTTTTAAGTATGTATCATTAACACATTCTTTAGCTTCTTCATTATCTTGCAATATGTTAAATGAAATTGTATTACAATATCTTCCATATTTTTTATTCGTTTCATATATTGCTTTTTCTTGTCTATTCCAATATAAATTTATTATTTCTTCATCTTTCATATTTTCCCCCCTTCTATCTATAAAGACAGAAATTATTTTAATTGGTTACACTTTTTCATTTTTTTAGAAAAATTGAGCAAGATTTTTCACTTGCTCATATATTTTATTGTAAATTTATTATATTAAATCTGAGCAACAACTTACTATTATTAGATTTGTTGTAATGATTTAATTGTTTTAAAATTACACTATTCAATTCTAATTACTTCATTTACTGGTATATTGTTATTTGATAAAGTGTTAGTAATATTATTAGACTCATTTTCTAATATGTTAGAAATAATATTATTAATTGTGTTTAAATCTTCATCAGTTATCTTTGCTTGTTTATTTCCTTTTTGTATTTCCTTGCAATCTTCTTTAATATAATAAACTTCATTATTTAAAGTAATTTTATGAGTATTTATTCCAGCACATATTTCATTATTATATTTTGAATTTACTAATATATTTTGTATTATTTCTATATCTTCATACTCTGTTATCGTAACTGTTTTTCCTTCATATTCAATCTTCATTTTTATATCTTTTGGAAGTTCATACTTCATAAACCAACTTCCCATTTTTACCCCAATATTACTTTCATAAGGCTCATTTGGAGAAACCCCAACATATCTAATTACTTTATATCCTAGTCCCCAATAAGTAACTTTACATCCATCACTACTTATAGTTTTAATGCAGAATTTTGGCTCATGATTTGTTGTTACCCTACTACTATCAATATAGTTTGTAATAACTCCCACTATAACTACTGCAATTACAATTATAACACCAATTATCAACCACTTTTTATTTTTCATATACTACCTCCTCAACAACTTACTATTTCATTAAAAGAATAATACCATAAAAATAAAAGATTATCAATGTTTTATGATAATCTCCTAAATATTATTTATTATATTTATCTAAAAATTCTTTCATTGCTATATTTACTAATCTTGTTAGTGAAATTCCTGTTTCCTGTGTTATCTTATTTAAAGCTTCTGCATTTTCTTTTCTAATCATTACACTTCTATAAATTGTTATCTCATCTTCTGGTTTGGCATAATATTTTACACTTCCTTTAGACAGTAAATCTTCAATACAAACATTTATCATATCACTAATTGTTGCGTCATAATCTTTATCTACTATTTCTTTTAATCTTGTATATAATCTATCTTCTAAATTTATACTCTTTTGAACTGTATAATTTGATTTTTTATATAACCTATCTATTGCACTCATATTACACCTCCAGTAATTAATATATAACCTTTTCACGATTATTATACTTAAAACATTTGCAGTATGTAACTTAACTTTGTCGTGTATTGATGCACGACAGTAGGTTGAATAAAAAGTGTTTTTAATATATAATATGTTCAAATGTTTTGAAAGGAGGTAAAATATGCAAGTTTCTGAAAATTGTGTAAGATTACTAAAATCTTTTAATATTTCTGCTTTAAAATCTAATGTTCTAATTGCTGATTTAAAGACAATACAATATGGTATAGTTGATGAAAAAAGTGATCCAACTTTAGATTATGATAATTATTGGCATAAACCATTTAGCAAAGATATGCTCAATTTGGTAGATGAATGGAAAGACAAAGAATTTTCTGAAGATTTATTTCTGATTTTAAATACTAATTTAAAACAAATTGTAAAAGATGATAATACAAAATATTCTGCACAAATGATTTTTCCATTATTTGTAGACAACAAGTTAGACGGATTTACTATTTTTTTTAGAACTAAACGGCGACTATATATTAAGTAGTTCTAAAGCACCAAAAACAATTAGAAATTTTATACAACAAGATTTAAACAACGAAAATAGCTCAGAAACAAAACATCTTGATTTGAATTGGTTTAACAAGAGTAATATTGAGATGGTAGATGATAAAGTAGAAGAAAATATAAATGATTTACTAGATATAGAAGAATATATTATACTCAATCGCAAATTACAGAAATTAACAGTAGAGCTCATATCTAATTTAGATATAGAACAAACTCATAAATTTCGTGAATATCAGCAAATAGAATTAGAACTTTCTTCTTATCAAAATAGTTTAGCGTACTATATTGCTTTAACTAAAAAATAGTTTATTATATAAATTCATTATATAATAAACTATACTTGGTTTTATAATATAAGGTAAGTTGATATTTATATGTATTCAACTTATCTTTTATTATCATATTTTTCTAAAAATTCTTTTACTGCACAATTTAATAATCTTGTTACAGAAATACCAGTTTTTTTATGAAGTTTTTGTAAGTTATCTAAATTTTCTTTTCTAATCATAATACTTCTATATGTAACTGTTTCATTTTCTGGCTTTTCATAAAAGGAAGGATTATTTTCATATACATATTCTTCTATGCACACATTCATAACTTCACTAAATGTTGCGTCATAGTTCTTTTTAGTAAATTTCATTAGTTTTTTGTATAAACTATCATCAATGTTAATTGATTTCTTAACAGTTTTATTATTGATAGAATATAATCTGTCTATTGCACTCATATATCCACCTCCTATTACTCATTTTACAACCATTTGAATTATATAAAATTTTGTTTTTAAATAATACTTGTTTTAATTCCTTATAAATGAGTATAAACAGGTTTATATTTTGTGCGTATTTGCATAAAATAAGAGAGTATAGCAACTCTCTTTATACAAATTATTATTTTTTCTTTTTAATTTTTTTTATTATTTCGTTAGATAATTCTTCACTTGGTGTTACTTTTACAGTTAGTCCATCTTTTGTTTTTATTACATTTGAACTTAATCTTGCTCTACTATTATAAACATTTTCTTGGTTTTTACAACTAAATGTATCATATAGTGCTTTTGGGTTATTTGCAATAAATGCTTTTCCACAATGCTTACAGAATTTTAAATATTTCTTTTCTTGTATTGCATATAATTTGAAGTCCTCATCTATGTATTCTTTTAAACTTCTAATATGTATTGTTAGTCCGTCATATTCTAAATTAACTCTTATATGATTAGATTCTAATTTATTTATTTCACTTACATCTATATATTCATCATTAGCTTTGCTTAATTCTTTTAATGTGTTATACATAAATTGTGCATATTTTATAATCATCTCTACTTGTTCATAATATTTTTCATTTTGGTAAAGTAAGTTATTAATTTCTGGAGAGATAAATTTTTCCATACTATGCTCATAAATGAATTTATTTATTTTTTCTATTAACTCTTCTATTTCTTTATCAGTAGTAGTAGGAAAGAATATTTTAAAATATTCAATTAGTTTTATTGTAGTAAAGTAGTCTTTATTATTTATATAATTAAATTCTTTTAATAGTATTTCCTTGTCTAATGTGTAATATCTATTTACTGGGAAATCGTGAATAAATCCTAAAAGTCCATATTGATTTACATATTCAAGTAATAATTTATCAGTATTTTCTGTTTCTTCTAAAGATAATTTTCCTAAATTTATAAAATCAATTAGTGGTTTATCATTTTCTTTATAATCATCAAAATCAATTAAAGAATAGTTTGAAATTTGTTTTTCTAAAGTTTTAGGAACAACATATTTAATATTGTTAATTAATTTTATTTCATATTCTCTAAATTTTGGCATTGATTCATTATTAAAACCATATTCTAAATTCATTTTCATAATTTTCTCCTATCTTTAAAAATATTTTAAATATTATATTGTAATCTATTGACAACTACAATATATTACGATATACTTATATTGTAATCTATTATTATGTATAATATATTACTTTGCTTTACATTATTGTTATTTCCAAATAACAGGTAATTAGCGGTAAATTTAAGGTGAAACTAATACTTTATCTATAATAATATATTACACTAAATATTTATGATTGTCAAATATTATTTATAAATTACATATTGTACTTTATATGGTATTTTTGTATCTAAAAAAGTGCAAGTAAAAAATATAAGTAAGGAAAGGAGGTTAAAATGACTAAAAAAGAAGAAATTTTACAAATGTATTTTGGAGACCACAAGAAACAAGAGAGTATTGCAGAACTTGTTGGAGTTTCACAAAGCTATATCTCTCAAGTAATACAAAAAGATTCAAGATATACTAAAGAAAAAGAAACAAGGCATAAAGAGTCAATGCAGAAAAAAGCTGAATATAATAAAGAGTATAATAAAACTTATATTAGAAAAAGAAAAAATAATGTTATTGAAGAATATTATGCTTTACTTGAATTGTTGAAAAAAGATAATAAGTTTTTATCAACAAAATATGAAATGTTAGATATTGCCTTTGCTAAATGGAATAGATCTATATATCAATATGATAAGAACTCTAGTAATTTAGTCTTGAAAAGAGGAATAAATGTTACAAAAGATGTACCGAGAGTTGTAAGAAATGTTGTAAAAGCAAGTAGCATAAAAAGTTCAAATGTATATGCAAGATAATCACTTTGTTAAGTCAAAGTGAATTTTTTTATTTTAGTAATATTTTTATAACTTTATTAATAGTATTGAAAAGAAGGAAGGTGAGAATTTTGAAGAAAGCCTTGAATATTACATTTTTTAATCCTAATACTGAAGAACAAATAGTACAAGCATTTGCAGGGGTACTAGCATATAATTTAGCTGAAAACAATAAAAATATAAAATTTGACTATACTAATGTAAATACTTTTCAAAATTCTCATAACGCAAAAAATGAATTGGAAAGATAAAACTAATTATAGAGATTATAGCTATTCTTGGAACAAGAATAGCTTTTTTGTGTTTAAGTATTGCAAAAACAATATCAATATGCTACAATGTAACAGAACGAAATTAAAGATACTGAAAATATAATAACTAAAAAGAAAGTAGTGATGTTATGAAAATCGCAGCATATTGTAGAGTATCAACTGAAAAAGAAGCACAAATTGATTCTCTTGAAAAACAGATAGAGTTTTTTAATGAATTCACAAAGAAGAATGGTTATGAGTTGTACAAGCTATATGCAGATGAAGGAATTTCTGGAAAACAAATAAAACACAGAAAACAATTTCAAGCAATGATGCAAGATGCAAAAGCACATAAATTTGAAAGAGTTGTCGTAAAAGATGTAAGTCGTTTTGCAAGAAATACAGTAGATTTATTACAAAGTATAAGAGAATTAAAATCTTATGGAATACAAGTAGACTTCTTAAATAATGGCGAAGTTATGGAAGGTGGTTCTGAATTTATACTAACTATTTTAGGTGCAATGGCACAACAAGAGAGTGCTAATATGTCTAAAAGAGTTAAATTTGGGAAGGATATTACAGCCAAAAAAGGACGAGTTCCTAATTTAGTATTTGGTTATGATAAGATCCCAGATGAAAAATATATCTTAAAAATAAATGAAGAAGAAGCCAAAATAGTTAAAGAAATATTTGAAAGCTATGTGTATAAAGGAATGGGAACAACAAAAATCGCTTGGGAATTAAATGATAAAGGAATAAGAACTAAAAAAACAAAATCAAAATGGGTACAAACTTCTATTGTAAGAATGCTTAAAAATCCAATATACACAGGTAGAATCACAAATAAGAAATCCGAAATTACAGACTTTATAACAGGAACAAGAAAAGATTTACCAGAAGATGAATGGATTATAGTAGAAAAGCCAGAAATGAGAATTATATCGGATGAATTATTTAATAGAGCACAAGACATTTTAGCACAGAGGTCAAATGAATTTAAACTAAATAGTAAACGCGAAAAAACAGAATATGTATTTAGTACACTTATATATTGCAAACATTGTGGTTATTCGTTTAGAAGAATAAAAAGAAAATATACGACTGATGGACCAGAATATATAAGATGGGTATGTAGCGGAAGAAATTCGATGGGTGTAAACCATTGCCCTAACACAACAGTAATAGATGAAGAAGAACTATTAAATGCAATTAAAGAATATTTAAAAAGTATAATTTCTAATAAAAAGAATTTTATGAAAGCAGTTGAAAAAGAGTTTGAAAAAATAACAGCATTAAGAGAAAGTAACGAAAGAAGTGAAGAAAGTTTATTAAAAGAAATAGAAAAAGTAACAGTAAAAAAGCAAAAATATATGGAAATGTTCCAAAATGAAGTAATCAATATACAAGAATTAAAACAATATACAAATCCATTAAATGAAGATATTGCAAGACTAGAGCGAGAATTAAAACTAATTACATCAGAAATAAAAGAAAAAGATGTATTAGAAAAAGAACTAGCAAAAACAATAAGTACAGTTGATGATGTATTAAATAATGAAACAATTACAAATGCAATGTTAAAAACAATAATAGATGTAATAGAAGTTGATAGTGATTCGAATGTAGAAGTAAGACTAAAATTATTAAATGAAATTGGAAGTCAACCTACAGTAATTACTAATTTTGAAGATATAAATTCTACCGTTACGAAAAGTAACATCGGTACATAAAGATGTTAGCGAAAGATTATTAAAAATAAACCCTGCTTTGGCCTCTGAAGTTAGAGTTATTCTAGATGAAAATAAAGCAGAACGTCATATTCGTGGCGGTCAAGCAACAAAATTAAAATATCGTAATGAACACATACGAAAAGAAGCTATTTAATTTTTTTGTTAATTGCTTATATTAAAACTTTTAGGGAGTATGCTATATTTAATATTGAATTTTCAACCGTTACAGTTACAGATTATCAGAATGTACTTTTATTTTTTCGTTGACATTTACTACAAATAAGGATATAATAATTATAGGAAATGAGAGCCACAGAAATGTGTGCTACCACATATAATATGTTTTAACACCACATAGCTCTGCCAAGCATAATGTGGTGCTTTATTATTTGCTCAAAATAATAACCAAAGTTATAATTAAGGCAATTGCTATGATAGTAACTCCTACTAATCCATAGAATAGTAAGTATATTAATTGAATTAAAAATAATTCCATAGCACCACCTCCATTCTCACAGTATAAACTGTGTATGTAAAGTGGTAGCACTCACATCTGCTTATTCTCATTTCCTATAGCAAACAGTATAGTATATTTTTACTCTTTTGCCTAGCGAACAAAGTAAAATTTTATATTTTCTTATATATAAAAAACTTTCAAAATCCTTGATTATTTTCCATACCAAAGAAACACCTTCTATCTATTGACACACTAGTCAATAAATAAAAAGTGTTAGTAGACTTTTACATTTATAGTTTATTGGTTTGAAAAATGATTTATTGGTGGTAAACGTACAGTTGGAACTTTTTTACAATTTCTTGTACCTTTTGCAACTGTAAGATTACAGAATTTTATGCAGTCTTTATTTCTAGCCTTAGCTTATCAGCTATCATTGCTATAAATTCCGAATTCGTTGGTTTTCCCTTGCTTGCAGATACTGTATATCCAAATATGTTTTCTACAACTGCTGGTTCTCCTCTTCCCCATGCAACTTCTATGGCATGGCGAATAGCACGCTCTACACGGCTTGGCGTAGTGTGGTATTTCTTGGCTATGTCTGGATACAGCTGTTTTGTTATTTGGTTTATTATATCGATGTCATTTACAACCATCATTATGGCTTCTCTTAAATATTGATATCCTTTAATATGTGCTGGTACACCAACTTCATGGATTATATTTGTAACTAAAGCTTCTAATCCATCTTCACTCTTTTTGTCAATTTGTTGTGGTATATCTATGTACTGGGATTTCGTTTCTTTCACAATAAAGCTTCCTCTATTTGTAGAAGGCTGATAGTATTTTAACTCTTTTATTCTCTTTATTAATACTTCTATGTCGAATGGCTTTACAACATAATATTGAGCCCCTAAAGTTATTGCCTTTTGTGTTATTTTGTCTTGACCTACTGCTGAAAGCATTATACATATTGGCCTTTTTTCTAGTCTCATTGAATTTAATCTTTCTAAGACTCCTAACCCATCTAAATGTGGCATAATAACATCTAATAGTACAACATCTGGTTTTAAAGTAGATATAATGCTTAGTGCTTCCTCTCCATCTTTTGCCATTCCAACAACTTGCATAGCCTCATCCTTTTCTAGATAGTTTGCTAAAGTTGTTGCAAATTCATTATTGTCGTCAGAAATCAAAACTGTTATTTTTTCATTCACTCTTTCGTTCCCCCTATTCTTATTTACATAGTTGTAAATCTTTTACAACGTGTATTATATACGCATATTTTGCTTTTTGCAATAGTTTTTGGGAAACTTTTCCATTTTTCATCATACATTATTGTGCTTTTTCAACGAATTTTCGACAGATTATACCGATTTGTTTTATTTTGAATGGTAACTGCCTGTTAATTTCCATATTTTTTGATATCAATTTATTATATTCTTCTTCATTTAATTCTATTTTTTGAATTATATTTTCTGAATACTCTGTTTCTACAATTTTTATATTATTTTTGTCACAATAATATTTAAATTTCTCGTTTTCTGAGTATTCTATTTCTATGCTTGCTTGTAATCCATTTTCAACTTCTATTATTTTTCCATTTTCTATTGATGCTAATGCAGCGTTTGAATATGCTCTTGTAAGGCCACCCGTTCCTAATAATATTCCACCAAAATATCTTGTTACTACAATCAAAACATTGTTAAGATTGTTTTTTCTTATAACATTTAGAATCGGCGCCCCTGCAGTTCCAGATGGTTCTCCATCATCACTACTCTTTTCTAATACATTTCCTTCTTTATCAACGACACTAAACGCAAAACAGTTGTGCTTTGCGTCATAGTATTTCTTTTTTATTAAATTGATTTTTTCTTCTGCTTCTTCCTTGCTCTCTATATGGCAGCTATTTGCAATAAATCTAGATTTTTTCTCTACAATCTCCGCAGTAGAAGCTTCTTTTAAAGTACAAAAATTCAAACTAAAATCCTTTCTGCTACAAGAAGTTAAATTATAATACATACAAGAAATAATTTACGTTTTTGTATAATCCGAATGAGCCTTCGCCTAGAGGAGCTTGCATGCTCCGACCAAGAAGGGCATGATGGATTTTCAAAAACAAATTATTTCTAGGTGTATAGTATTAAACTTCTGAACCTGCTGTAAATCCTGTAGAATATGCAATTTGCAAGTTGAACCCTCCAGTATATGCGTCCACATCTATTATTTCTCCTGCAAAGTACAAACCTTCAACTATCTTTGATTCCATTGTTTTTGGATTTATTTCTTTTACATTTATTCCACCCGAAGTTACAATTCCTTCTTCTATGGGTCTAAATCCAGATATTGCAATAGTAAAGTTTTTTAGGAGTTTTACTAGGTTCATTCTTTCTTCTCTTGTAATCTCGTTTACTTTTTTATATGGATTTATTTTTGATAATTCAACTGCCGTATCAATCATTTTTTGTGGCAATAAATTGTTTAAACAATTTTTGAATTCTTTGTTCTTTCCTTCTAAAAAGTCTCTTTGTATTCTGTTATCAAGTTTTTCCGTTTGTAATGCTGGTTTTAAATCTATTACGAGCTGTATTTTTCCCTCTTTTAAGAGATTTTCTACATTTTTATATCTTAGTAAATGTGCTGATGAACTCAATATTGTTGGTCCAGATACTCCAAAATGTGTAAATAACATTTCTCCAAAATCTTCATATATTGTCTTGTTTTTGTTTGTATCAATCAATTTTATTTGAACATTTCTTAGGCTTAAGCCTTGCATTTTTTTACAAATATTTAAAGATTCGCCTTCTGCTGTTAATGGAACAAGTGATGGTTTTACAGGCACTATTGTATGTCCTAATTTTTGAGCGATTTCATATCCGTCTCCAGTTGAACCTGTTGCAGAATATGTTTTTCCACCAGTTGCAAGAATTACTCTATCTGCTAAAATTTTCTTTTGTCCACCATTCTCATCTTTGTATATTACACTTACTACTTTATTTTCTTTTGTCTCTATTTCCACAACTTTGGTGTTAAATTTTATTTTTACTCTTTTATTTTTTAGCTCGTTTTCAAAAGCCTTTAATACATCGAGTGATTTATCTGAAGTTGGAAATATTCTATTTCCTCTTTCTTCTTTCACACTGATACCGTGCTCTTTTAAGAAATTGATTATATCTAAATTCGTATAATTATCAAAAGCACTATACAAAAATCTGCCATTTCCCGGAACATTCTGTATAAAATCCTTCATATCTAAGCTACTCGTTATATTACATCTGCCTTTACCTGTAATAAGTAATTTCTTACCTAATCTATCATTTTTTTCTAGCAAATAAACTTCATTTCCATTTTTGCTAGCAGTTATCGCAGCCATCATTCCAGCTGGACCACCACCAATTACTACAACCTTCATTAAAAATCCCCTCTCCCAGAACCAAAATTAATCATACTGCAAAACAATTTCCATTTTTGAAAAACAAGGTCAAGCTCGCCTTTTGAGGAGTCCGAAGTAGCTCCGACCAAGAGCGCCGTACCGAAGTTTAAAAAAATTGAAATTGTTTCGTATGTATTATGTTCTTAAATTTTATTATTGGGCGATTGCCTTTATTAATCCTAATTTTCCATATTCATATGTTAATGCACCTTGTTGGAACCCAACAAATGGAGCTCTTAGTGGTCCATCGCAAGATAATTCTATTGAAGAACCTTGTGTGAAACTTCCAGATGCCATTATTATTTGGTCTTGGTACCCTGGGGTATCACATGGTTCTGGCAAAGAGTCTGAGTCTACTGGCGAACCAGCTTGTATTCCTTGGCAGTATTTTATTAATTTTTCTCTATCACCAAATTCTATAGTTTGAACTATGTCTACTCTTTCTGCATCAAATCTTGGTTCTACTTTGTAGCCCAACATTTCCATTACTTTGCTGGTTAATATTGCTGTTTTTATGCTTGCTTTTACAACACTTGGTGCTAAAAATAATCCTTGCAAAAGACTTCTGTTTATACCTAAAGTTGGGCCAACTCCTTTTCCTTCTCCTGGAACTGTCAATCTTTCTGCTGCAAGCTCTACTAAATCTTTTCTACCTGCTATGTATGCACCATTTGGAGCAATTCCTCCACCTAAATTTTTTATAAGTGAACCTACTATTACATCAGCTCCTACTTCTAATGGCTCTCTTTTTGATACAAATTCACAATAGCAGTTGTCTATCATTATTATTACGTCTTTGTCTACTTCTCTTATTGCTTTAATTACTCTTTCAACTTTATCTAATGAAATACTCTTTCTTAAAGCATAACCTTTTGAGCGTTGAATTTCTATTAATTTTACTTTTGACTGTTTTAATCTTTCTGTTATTTTTTCATAATCAAAGTCGTCGTTTATTAAATCGATTTGTTCATATTTTACTCCAAATGATTTTAAAGAACTTGGATTTTCTGCAATTCCAATTACTTCATCTAGTGTATCATATGGCTTACTATTTATGCTTAACATTGTATCACCAGGTCTTAAAAAAGCAAATAATGCAACTGTTAAAGCATGTGTTCCAGATATAAATTGACCTCTTACGATACAGTCCTCTGCCTTTAAAACATCAGCGAAAACCTTTTCTATTTTTTCTCTTCCAATATCTCCATAACCATAACCTGTAGTACTTCCAAAATCCGTTTCACTTACTCTATTTTCTTGAAAAGCTTTTAATACTTTTTCACTATTAAATTCACATATTTCTTCAGCCTTTTCAAACTCTTTTGATAACTCTTTTTCAGCTGAATTTACAAGTTCTCTGGCACTTTCTAAATTATAATTTCCCATTTTCAACCTCCATTTTATTAAACATATTGCAGAAATAATTAATGTAATTATTCCTGCATTCTAATTTTATTGAACTTCATTTGTAAAATATGCCACCTCATATAGACTACTTACCTCATAATACTCGCCTATAAAGTTTGGTGCATATTCATTTAATTCATATGTTGGTGCTTTTACTTCGTTTCCTTTAGAATCCACTACGCCCCATCTTCCATTTTGCTTAACAGCTCCAAAGCCATATTCATTAAGGTCTATTGCCATATCATATTTAAAATCTACAACTGTATTTCCATTTTTGTCAACATATCCCCATTTGCTATTTTGTTCTTTTGCAAATATTTCGTTGTTTGTGAATATGTCTTTTGCATCTTTTTTGTTTCCGTCATAGTCTAAATAAGCTATTCCATTTGCTGATGTTACTTCAAGATAGTTGTCTTTTATATAAACTCTGATATCCGTTAATTCTAATACCTTTTCCATTTTTTTATTATATATTTCGGATGTTTTTGTGTTTGAATCTATTGTTTGTATTATGTTTGTTCCTTTTATATTTTGAATTGTATCCTTTTCTATTGGTATTACTGTATTACCACTAACATCTAGCACTCCAGATTTTCTACCATTTGATACTATAAAGTAATCTCCAAATGCATATGAAATGTTTGAATATTTATTTTCTATTACCGATATTTTGTTTTGATCTACTACCCCATATTGATTGTTTCTGTCTATTGTTATGCTATATTTTCCATTTGCAACTTTTTCTACACTCTTGTAGCTGTCATCACTCTGCAAAGTTCCTGCAACATCAAATACCAATAGTTTACCGTCTTTTTCTGCATTTAAATAGCTGCCTGCAAATGTAATATTTTCATATTGAATTGGCAATATCATGCTTCCATCTAAATCGTATACTCCCTGTTTTGCATTTTGTTGCAATACAAATATTTTGTTTTCACTATCAAAGTCAATGTCTTCATATTGATTATCTATAAGTGTTTGGCCATTTTTTAATACTCCTGCCATTCCATTTTTATACGTTATTAAATATACTGTTTCATCATCTTTTAAAGCTGTTATTCTTTTTACATTTGTGTAAATTGTATCTAGTGTTTGTCTATTCTTATAATTTATATAACCATATCTATAGCCATTGTCTGTTCTTACATTTACTATATAGCCTGCTTTTTCATATTTTGTTTCTTCGTTATAATATCCATCTGTTGTAATCGAGTTGTATTCTGGTTCTACAATTTCTTCTCCATTTATATCTATAAGTCCATATTTTCCGTCTTTTTTAACTCTTAATACTCCATCTTTATATTCTAATGTTTCTATGCTGTCATAAACTGCCGATGTTATTTCTTTACCATCAATGCTAACCAATCCGTACTTTTCACCATTTTGATACTTCAAAATTTGAGTTTGATACGTATTAGAAATTGATGTATTGTTGTTTGGGATAGCTTGTACATTTTTGTATTTTGTTAAAACTTCTTTGTTATTTGCATTTAGTACCTTCGTAGTTCCATCTTTGTTAACACAAATGAATATTGCCTTAGAAGGGTTTGGTATCTGAATAGAATCATATTGTGGTTCTATTATTGTCTTTCCAGTCTTGTCTATTACTCCTGCTTTTTCTCCAATAAGCGTAGAAAAATAGTTATATTCTGTTACTTCTTCTAATTTTATCTTTTTATTTTTACTAATATTTTTAGCCACCACAACAATTATTATTACCACCAATATTAGAAACAACAGTCTGAATAAAGCTTTTTTATTAGCTTTTTTTCTCTTATTTTTTCCATTCTTTACTGTTTTTCTTAAATCATCTGGATTATTAACTTGATTTCTACTCATTACAACTTCTCCCTTTCATTTTTGCTTTTTCTAACGTACAATTTCAAATTATTTTTCAATCACTGCATCTGTTTGAATATCAAAGTAAAACTCGATACCATTCTCTCTATTTACTGCACCATATTTTGAATTATAATTATTCATTATTGCTTTAACAAGTGCAAGCCCTATTCCTGTACCACCATCAGCCCTATTTCTAGACTCATCAACTTTATAAAATCTTCCCCAAATTCTTTCTAGATTTTCTTCTGATAATGTATCTCCTGTATTAAATACCGATATTTTTACTTTATGCTTTTCTTTATCTTCTTTCAATCTTATTTCTATATATTTTTCACCATTTACTTCTCTAGTATGCTTAATCGCATTAGTAAAATAGTTGGTAAACGCTTGTTCAATGTAAAATTCATCAGCATAAACATTTACTTTTTTATCTGCTTCGAATCTTACTTCTTTTATGCCCTTTTCCTCTAGCATAACACTGCATTTTCTTACTACTTCTTGTATTAACTCACAAATATTGAAAGTGTCGTTATTGAACTCTCTCTTTCCATATTCTAGCTTCATAAGTTCTAGTAATTGTCTTACTAGCTTATCCATTTTATTAGACTCATCTAAAATAACTTCTGCATAATATTTTCTAGATTCATCATCAGCATTTACATTTTCAACTAATCCTTCTGCATACCCTTGTATCAATGCAATTGGCGTTTTCAACTCGTGTGATACATCAGAAATAAATTGTTTTCTCATTTCATCTATTTTAGATTTTTCTTCTATGTCTCTTTCTAGTTCTACATTACTACTACGTAGTTGTTTTATTGTTCCTTCCAGCTTTTGAGACATCAAATTTATACTTCTGCCAAGTTCATCTATTTCATCATTAGACCCTGTCAGTTCATATTTTTGGCTAAAGTCTAATTTAGACATCTTATTTGCAATGACATTCAATTCTAGTATTGGGTTGGTAAACCTTCTAGAAACATACGAAACTGCAATTCCGGCTATTGCAATGGCAATTACACCAATTATCAACAATAGATTATTAGAAATTCTAACGCTCTCTTCTATTGCAGAAATAGGAATTTGAATATAAATCTTATATCCGTTATCTAATTCACCGGATAGCAATATGCTATTTAGGCTAGTAGTTGTTACTTTTTTTATCTCCATGTTACCATTCGAATACAAAACTCTTTCTCTTTTTCCAAATAGTTTCAGCCTATTATTCTCTGAATTTTGGCTAATCATATTTGAAAAATTTTCGTTAGTAGAAAATACCAACATGTAATCTTCATTTTCTACCATTATATCAAAATTATTAGCTAGTGCATCATTTCTTATCTTTAAGAGAATTGAATTTTCATTATTATTATACATATCGTTAATTTTATTGTACTCTTTTTTTACAGAATTAATTTTCGAAATCATGTAAAAAGTCTCTAATACCATACTGTTCATTATAACGAGTAATGCAACAATAAATATTACTATGACACTGAGTGTAATAAAAAGCTTTACACGGACGGATTTAAATTTTTGCTTTGATTTTGCCATTTTTAATTCCTTTCTTTACTACTTTTTAACTTCAAACTTATATCCAATTCCTCTTATTGTTTCTATATATTTGCCTTTTTTCCCTAATTTATGTCTTATCTTTTTAATATGACTATCTATCGTTCTAGAATCTCCATAATAGTCGTAGTTCCATACATTATTTAATATTTTATCTCTTGATAATGCAATTCCTTGGTTTTCTACTAAATATACCAATAGCTCATATTCTCTTAGACTAAGTTCTATTTGCTTTCCGTCAACCGAAACAGTTCTTCCCTGATTATCTATTTGAATGCCACCATAGTCTTTTACTTCTTTATTGTCTCCTGCTGTTCTTTTTAATATTGCCTCTACTCTTGCAACAAGTATCTTAGGGCTGAATGGCTTAGAAATATACTCATCCACGCCTAACTCAAAGCCGAACAATTCATCTTGTTCCTCACCTCTTGCTGTAAGCATCATAATTGGCACCTTAGAAGTTTGTCTAATCTGTCTTAGTACAGACCACCCATCTAATTTTGGCATCATTACATCCAATAGTATTAATCTTATTCTATTTTGATTTTCAGAAAACAACTTTAAAGCTTCCTCTCCATCGGCAGCTTCCATTGTATTATAATTTTTTTGTTTCAAGAAATCTTTAATAAGCTTTCTCATTCTTTCCTCATCATCAACTATTAAAATACAATCATTTTCCATTTTTATACATTCCTTTCCCAAAATATTTTATCAGTATAATTTTAAAATATCTTTGTGTCTTAAATATGAACATTTAGCAAAATCTACTATTCTTCTGGTTTTTCTTTAATATAAACATTTTGTCCCGGATATGATAGTTTTACGTTTTCTGATTCTAGTACTTTTAGTATTTCCAAATTCACACCATCTTTAAATGCCTCAAATTCGTCATACCCCGTCTGAATCGAATTTAAATATATAAATATTTGTATTCCCTCAAGTTCAATACTTTCAAAATGTACATGTATAGAATCTGGCACTATCTGTGGATTTGTTTTTAATGCAAATTCTATTTTTTTCAACAATCTTTTTACTGTTGCTTCTGATGTATTTAATGGTAAATTTAATGTCGTTGAGTAACGTCTCTTATCTATGTTTCCCCAATTTTTTACGAAGCTTTCAACCACTGTTGAGTTGTTTATTGTAATAATTGTATTATCTACTGCTTTTATCTTTGTGCTTCTAAATGTTATATCTATTACAGTTCCAGAATAATCTCCAACTTCAATCCAGTCTCCCACAGAAAACGGTTTATCTGTAATTATTGCAAATCCACCAAATAGATTCTTGGCAATATCTTGCGCAGCAAATGCAATTATAACACTTGATATTCCAAGTCCTGTTACTAAGCCTCCTAAATTATATCCCAGCTCCAGTAATACTAAATATATTGCTATAAAGTAAATTACGGCTTTTGCAATCTTGCTAACAAAATTATTTAATTGCTTATCTCCATTATATTTCGTTTTTTCTTCTAGCTTTTCAAATATTATAGATTTTGGATTGAATATGTCTGCAAGGCCATTTGAAACGCATATTATCAGTGCAATCTTATACAATTTGACTAGTGTAATATTTGCCTCTGATGATAAGTTTAACAGCATAACGGCAATATAAATTCCAGTAACTTTAATTATTCTACTTAAAGGCTTATAAAAAGCATTTTGCTTGATCTTTTTCTTATCTTTTTCCTTTAAAGAAAACAATCTAATTATCACATAACTTATCAAATTGCTTATCATAAAAAACAATGCTATTACAATTACAGAAATTGCTACGTCTAATAATGTTTCCTTATTCAAATTTTTAACTTTATCAACTAAACTCTCTATTATATTCATGTTATTTAAATACAAAGTTCTCCTTTCTTTGGTTTTTGCTTGTTTCTAATAATCCTGCCTATCTTGCTTCTTATTCCATTCTATAAAGGGATATTCACAACATGGATTTTTAAGCTGTTCTTCATTTATTATGTCGTTTTCACCTTTTATATATTCTTGAATTCCTTCATCTCTAAATCCACTGCTAACAGCGCTATCATAACTTTGTGAATAATATATTGTCTTAATGTCGGCCCAACAAGCAGCCGATAAGCACATAGGGCAACTCTTTGCTGTTGTGACTAAAATACAATTTTCCAAAGACCTTGTATTTAAAGCCTTGCAGGCACTTCTAATTGCATTTACTTCTGCATGTGCAGTCGGATCTTTTGATGCAATTACTGTATTTCTTTCTATTAGCAGAATAATATATTTGCCATTTTCTTTTTTGTAAATTATTCCGGCTCCGAATGGACCTCCAATGTTATTTTTAACCCCATCTATAGCATATTTTGAAGCAAGTTCATACACTTCATTTACACATTCCTCAAGGTTATCATATTCATTATTTTCAATTTCATAATTAAACATATATCCATTCTTCCTTTCACTTTAATTATATTTTTCTTGTTAAATAAAATATTCCATATCTATTATACAATATTTTTCGATTTTTTCCACTTTTTTCTTCGATTTTTTTAATTTTATGGTATAATTACATCATGAATAAGAATTTTAGGAGTGATTTTTTTGAAAACAAATGAAACAATGATGCAATTTTTCGAATGGTACCTTCCTTCTGACGGAACTCTTTGGAAAACTGCTGTAAATGAAGCACCATATCTTGCAAAAACGGGAATAACACAAGTCTGGTTTCCACCAGCATATAAAGGAAACGGCGGCAAAGACGATGTCGGTTATGGCGTTTATGATTTATATGATTTAGGAGAATTTGACCAGAAAGGTTCTATTGCTACAAAATACGGAACTAAGGTTGAATATCTTGTTGCAATAAATGCTATGCACAATTATGGAATAAAAGTTTTAGCCGATGTAGTATTTAATCAAAAAATGGGAGCAGACGAAACCGAAGATGTAATCGCCATAGAAGATAATCCTCAAAATAGAGCTGAATCCCTTGGTGAACCTAAAGAAATTACAGCTTGGACTAAATTTACTTTTCCAGGTCGTAATGATATGTATTCTTCTTTCAAATGGAATTGGACACATTTTCATGGAACAGACTGGGATGAGAAATCACAAAAAAGCTCTGTTTATAGATTTTATGGCAAGCATTGGGACGAATTGGTTGATAAAGAAAATGGTAATTTCGATTATCTAATGGGGTGTGATGTAGACTTAAATAATGTAGATGTTGTCGAAGAGCTTACAAATTGGGGAAAATGGTATTTACAAACAACAAATGTAGATGGTTTCAGAATGGACGCTGTAAAACATATACGTGCATCTTTCTTTGAAGATTGGCTTGAAGAATTGCGCGAGTTTTCTTCAAAACCTCTATTTACTGTTGGAGAATATTGGAGTAACAATCTTGAAGCTTTACAAAATTACTTAAAAACTACAAATAATGCCCTTTCACTATTTGATGTTCCGCTTCATTACAATTTATTTAATGCCTGTCACAGTAATGGAACTTATGATATGAGAACAATTTTTAACAACACATTAGTTGCAAAAAATCCAAATTCAGCAGTTACATTTGTAGATAACCATGATACAGAACCTGGGCAAGCTTTGCAATCTTGGATTGATGATTGGTTTAAGCCTCTTGCCTATTCTCTAATTTTACTTAGAAAAGATGGCTTGCCTTGTGTATTTTACGGAGATTACTATGGAATTCCAGCTAAAAATGTATCAGCTAAAAAAGACTGGTTGGAAAAATTAATATTTGCAAGAAAAAATTTTGCATATGGTTCACAAATAGATTATTTTAACGACCCACACATTATAGGCTGGGTTCGTACCGGAGACCGTGAAAGAGAAAATTCTGGAATGGTCGTAATAATGACAAATTCAGATGGCGGATGTTTACAGATGAATGTCGGAAAAAATCTTGCTAACTCAGTATTCTACGATTATACAGGCAACATGAAAGAGTCTGTTTACGTTGACCAAGAAGGAAATGGAATATTCTATGTAAATGGCGGAAGTGTGTCAGTTTGGGTAAAACAAAATTTAGAATAATTTTAACTTTATATATTTTTGCAAATTTAATATTATATTAATAAAAAGAAATAATTTTTATTTTGGTGTTCACAAAACTAAAATTATTTCTTTTATTTTATTATTTTTCTATTTTCTTGCAATTAAAGCTTTTATTTTTATTCCCTGTTCTTTAAACATTTTCTCATGTTCTGTTTCTATATTTCTATCTCCATTCCAGAAATCTTGCTCATTTGCCAAATCATATGTTACTTTTTCAATTTCAAATCCCGCTTCTTTAAAATACAGTAAACTTTCAGTAAACAAATTATCATCATCAGTCTTAAAATATATTTTTCCTCCATCTACTAAAAATTGTTTATATTTTTCCAATTGTCTTGTATGTGTTAGTCTTTTCTTATGATGTTTTCCTCTTGGCCAGGGATTGCAAAAATTTATGTATATTCTATCTATTTTATCATTTTCATCAAATACATTTAAAATTCTATCTATATCATACCTAGAAATTAATACATTGTTTATCTCTTCATTTTTCTCGGCATACACTTCTTCGATATTTCTTTTAGCAAGTCCTAGCATAGCATCTACTAAATCTATTGCAATATAATTAATATTTAGATTTTCACTCGCAATTTGTGATATGAATCCACCTTTTCCACAGCCTAGTTCTACATATAAAGGGCTATTATTTTCAAATAAAGTTCTCCACTTACCTTTATATTTTTCAGGTTCATCTATATAAAATTTACTTGCTTCCAATTCTGGTCTTGCCCATTTCTTAAAACGTATTCTCATAATTGTTCCAACTTTCTAATAAAAATTCTTTCATATTATACACAATATTTGCTAAGAAATCAATATTCGCCCAAAAAGGGGCGTCCCTCTTGGGCGAAATTTAAGTTAGATTATTTTACATATTCATTTAAAGGTTTTATTCTGTATTCTAAGTCTCCTAGTTTTTCTGTTGTTACATATCCTGCTGGTGCATTTATTACATCTGGAATTCTGTTTACTACAGAAGCACATGTAAGTTCAACTGTTGCTGGTTTTGCAACTGTAATTGTTGTATCTGGCTCTCCATATACTGTCCATTCATTTTTATCGTATTCTTCTGGAGAATATACTTTTCCTATACATTCACTTTCTATTGTTATTCCCTCTTCTGTCTGCGTTGTTACAACAGCACTCATTCCAGTTGCATCTCCTGCTTTTACTGTTGTACCTAATGTTGATGAGTATATATCTTCTTTATAGGTTGTTGGTATTGTTTTTTGTGTTTGAGATTTTATTGTTAAACCTAGTTTTGAGCATAACCATCCATTTACATTCCACATATATGATGGTAAATAATTTCCTGATTCTATTATTTTTTGTCTTTCTTCATCACTTATCCTATCAACTGAAGCAACTTGCTTATCAAATTCATCAAGTGTTAGCCCTGATCCATGAGCTTTTGCCAAAGCTATTCCATAATCTTCTACATTGTAGCTTGAGCTTCCTTTTATTTTAGTAATTTTTTGTGTAGAACCTGCTATTGAAGTGATTAATTGTCCCCAATAAATGTCTTGATATCCACTTCCTGTAATTGTACATCCTGTTTGTTTTGCTAAATCATCAATCTCTTTTGTGGCTTGAGGGTTCGAGTTCCATGGGAAGAAAGCTTCCTCACATGTAGTAATGGCATTTACGCCTAATTTTGCGCATAACATCAATGCATCTTTAACATCATTTAATAGGCTCATTGTTGTAACTATTGCAATATCTGGTTTTAAAGTTCTAATCGTTTCTTCTGCATTTTCCAAAGCCGTAACTTTAACACCCATCTCAGATTTTCCCATTATTGTTCCAATATCTTTTCCAATTACATTTGGATTAATATCAATTGCACCAACAACTTCTCCTCCTTTTTCTAATACATAACGCATCGTGTAAACAGCCATCTTTCCTGTTCCAAATTGAACCACTCTTACTTTTCTGTCCATAAATAAACCTCCTATAATTTAACTTTTATATAAATATTATAACTTAATATAAATATTATATACTTTTAAAATGTAGTAAAATTCTTAAAAAATTTAATAATGCCCTGAAAAATCCCAATTATTATATCTGTAATTATCTTTACTATCAAATTTGTATTATATAAATTTATCATATATTCATGCGTTGGTGGAATTAACCATAAAACTCCAAATATTACAACTAAAACTCCAATTACCAGTATAATTGTTAGAAAATCTTTAAGAGTCCATTTATGTTTTATTTTATATCCCAAACTTCTAAAATAATCTTCATATTGTTTTCTATATTCTGCATTTGCTTCTTTTTGAACTTCTTTCATAATTTTACGTTGTTCTTTTTTACTTAAATTTGCATACGCTTTTCTCCAATCAAAATCTTGATTATTGTAATTGTTCTCACTTATTGGCTCTGTATTAATTGAATTGTTAAACTGCATATCACTTTCATATTTTACACTTTGAGTACCCGAATTATTCTGATAGTCTATATATTCTTCTTGTTTTTTGCGTTCATCTTCTGCTTCAAGTTTTTCATCATATTCTTTGCGTTTTTGCTCGTCACTTAAAACATCATATGCTTCATTAATCTCTTTCATTCTTTTTTCTGCAATCTCTTTATTTTCAGCAGTTTGCAAGTCTGGGTGGTATTTTTTTGCCAGTGTTTTGTATGCTTTTTCAATAACTTCTTTAGACGCTTTTCGGCTTACTTCCAATATATCGTATAATGTTTCCACATTTCCTCCAAAATTTTTAATATATTGTAAGTATATCATAGTTAAAAATTAATGTACAGAAGTTTTATTAAATAAAAAATCGTCCAACAGAAAATATGTTTTTACTCTTCTACTAATTCTTGTTTATATTTTATAAATTTTCTATTTCCTGTTCAGTTAACCCAGTTATTCTACTTATATCTTTTATGCTCATTTCTCTTTTAAGTTTTTTGGCAATTTGAATGATCCCCTGTTTGAATCCTTGTTCAAGTCCTTGTTCGAGTCCTTGTTCGAGTCCTTGTTCGAGTCCAGCTTTTCTTTGCTTTCTTATTTCTCTATTAATTATTCTTGATGCATTTGTCATAATTTCGTCTCTCCCTTCTATATTTCT
>ERZ779992.235-NODE-235-length-43157-cov-2.601782_pt1 | contig 43157 bp, 37 predicted proteins | sample MGYA00511934_ERZ779992 | MGnify/ENA primary metagenome ERZ779992 (study PRJEB29588, sample SAMEA2163248) | human gut metagenome | biome: human gut; feature: human-associated habitat; material: faeces | place: Denmark | collected 2008/2010 ...
AATGTGTCATCAAGCGAAGCTTGATGACCTACACGCACATCAGTGCGTTTCCTCTGAAGGAATCATCCCACTAACGCGGGTCCCTCCTTACAAAAATATCTTCTTTGTAGGTGGCTCTATCACCAACCAACGCATTTTCACATTAGTCACTTCTATCATATGTTAGAAAATGCTAACGTAAGAACAAAAAAATATGCTGTTACTCTACCTCTATAATCTCAGCATCAGCTTTACGAATTGATAATTCATAGCCTCTTACAGTAACCTCTACAGGATCACCGAGAGGCGCAACCTTACGCACATAAACCTGTACACCTCTTGTGATGCCCATGTCCATGATACGTCTCTTTACAGGGCCTTCGCCTGCAATCTTTTTGACAGTCACAGTACTGCCAACCTTGACATCCTTTAATGTGCTCATGACATTACTCCTTTTACATACATTTCTCACCAATCAGAATCCTGTACATACCTATACCAGAATCTTGCTGGCCATATCCTTATCAATGGCAACTCGGGAATCCTTAATGTTGACAATAAGGTTTCCGGCATTCTCTGCCACGACAGTTACAACACTGCCTTCAACAAATCCTAGTTTTTCAAGAAACAGTCTTGTTTTCTCTCTTCCACCAACCTTTTTGATCACGTTAGCTTCTCCAGGTTTTGCAAATGTTAATGGCATAATTGCACCTCCTTAACTAGCAGTTAAAACCAATGATTTTCATATCGTGGTTAGTATATACTAACATCAATTAGATGTCAATAATATTAATTATTTTGGACTAATTGAATAAAACAAAACTTTTTTATTGAAAAAGTTATAATTTGATACATGACACGTTTCAATTATAAGTTTGATTATAAGTTTGAATAAAAAAACCGTTTATGATATAATTTTTTTATTGTTTGTCGGAAGAGTTTCTCGCTGTGATCCGGCGAGTTTTAATATAAAAATGTTTTTTGTAATATATAGGGGGTATATGAGTATGTTGACAACAAACGAATCCGTAGAAAACTATCTGGAGACTATTCTTGTTCTCAGCAAGGAGCTTCCTGTTGTCCGCGGAGTAGATATAGCCAACGAAACAGGATATAAAAAATCAAGCGTGAGCGTTGCAATGAAGAATCTCAGGGAGATGAATTACATATCAGTAAGTGATTCCGGATATATCTCTCTTACGGTGGCAGGAAGACGGATCGCTGAAATGATCTATGAAAGACATCAATTTCTTTCAAGCTGGTTCACAAGTCTCGGTGTCTCCGAAGAGATAGCAACTGAGGATGCATGTAAGATTGAGCATGTAATCAGCCAGGAGACTTTTGATGCAATTAAAAGGCATGTCCACGGATCAGAAGAGTAACATTTAATTCTTTTCACATAAAACAACAAAACAGCCTGTGGTATGTATCTCAGAAATATTGTTCTGGCTCCTACATACCGCCGGCTGTTTTATAATTTATATATTATATTGACTGCTCTCTTTTTTATTTACATATCCGACAAGTTCTCCCTGTATAACCTTTGTCTCAACATGTCTGGCAGAGTTTTCCAAAATCCTGCCAAATGGCTCAACGGCATTCTTCTGAGTTAGAAGAATTATAGTGGATCCCCCAAAGGCAAAATTGCCTTTCTCCTGCCCCTTCATAACTCTGTGTCTTCTAACAAAGTGATTCTCTATCTTTCCAACGAGCAGAGCTCCGACCTCCATAAAAACGATAGTTCCGGCATCCCTTGTCTTAATTAGACAATACTCCCTGGTGTTCTCCTTGTATATCTTATAGTACTCGGAAGCTATAGGATTTACTGTGTGATATACACCATCTATTCTTCTGACTTCTGACTGTATACCATCCACATTATATATATATCTGTGATAATCATCTACACACAATCTGAAAAGCCATAACCTTCCGCCTTTATATCTCTGGGCCAGTTTCTTATCGCGAAGAAGCTGTTCAAGGCTGTACTGTGAATCTTTGATATTGAACTTTGCACTCGCCGTATCATATATATTGTATACTGTGAGCCTACCATCACACGGACTGACAAATCCGAACTCTGTATCATCCGTTATCCTTGCATCGGCAGTGATCTTTCTTTTAAAAAAGTCGTTATACGATTCAAACTCGTCAATGTTCTTCACACACTTTGACATATCAATATTATTCTTCTTAATGAAAGGTCTGATGGCTATCTTTGAAACTGGTCTGTCCATAAGCCATCCGGAACATATCGATATCTCCGGCCGTATAAGAACTTTGAGAAGCATTCTTCCCGCTTTTGTTCCATATAATTTTCTGAGAAACTTATCCTGACTTGAAAGTCCATCAGATATATGTGATTTTCTGTACTTAGCCAAAGCAGATGAACTGCCCGTCCTTTTTAAGTTTACAAAATTCTTTTGTTTATTGTTTTTTGTTGTTTTATCCAGTTTATTATTCGTCATTTCGATTATCTTTAGCTTATCCCTTTTGCATATCCTGCCACTCTTTAATTTTTACCTCTGCATCACCTGCATATCAGATCAATGCATAATACCTCTGACATATGATAAAAATAAAAGAGGAACGTCTATTATATGTCTCTTTGCCATATATCTTATCAAAAGCCATACCACAGCAACAGCAACTATCACGATGATAACAGTCAGCTCCTTTGAAGTCGGCTTCGGAAATCTGAAATCTGTGATAAAGAGAATCATGGCAAGTATCATTATAATATGTAGTACTATAGGGAAATACTCCCCAAGCAAAGGCGAAGTAACATATACTATTGGAAGTCCAACAGCGATTGCTGTTATCGGCATACCATGGAAATACTTGCGTCCATCTGGAGCCTCAATGACCTCTGAATCATAATCATCGTTGTTCTTCTTTTCCTCAAGAACATTGTAATATGCAAGTCTGATCATTCCTGCAAGACAGTACAATACAAGAATAAACATTCCTAGTGGTGTATTCATTCCAGAATACCAGCATAACACAACAGGAAATACACCAAAGCTTATAAGATCACATAAGGAATCGATCTGGATTCCAAACCGTTTCTCATCCATAGTCCTGTCCTTCTTACGTCTTGCAACCTTGCCGTCAAATGCATCAAAAAGCCCGGAAAGAGCTAGACAAAGTATTCCTATGCTTAAATGTCCGCTAAAAGTAAAAAATAGGCCTGTTATTGATGATATCAGGCTCATATATGTCAAAATAACTGTATAATTATAAAATCCTACCATTGATATTCCTACTCCATCTCTTTTTCTGTTTAAAGACCGCGATATTGTAATTATACACATTTTTTTGACATAACTCTACTTTTTTTTAAAATATTAATTATCCTTCATCCTTCCACATATTTATGCAGATTCATAACCCTTCAAAACTCCGTTCAACACACAGCGTTCCCCACCCAACATATCTGTTCGGATACTGCCTGATCGTCTCTATTTGTCTCGCTCCCTTTATAAGCTGCGCTTTAAGCTTCTCCCCATACATAAAAGGATCATTTCCCCGTACTATTCCCCACTCCATGAGCAGTGCCGCAGCTCCAGACACAAATGCAGCAGATATAGATGTTCCATCTACCACTGTCAGATCACTTATTCCAGCCGCAGCCACGATGCCTACACCGGGAGCTGCAATATCAGGCTTTATTCTGTTGTCAGAGGTAAAGCCACGGCCAGAAAATCCTACAAATGCATCTCTGTTCTGATCATATGAGGCTGCTGATATTACACTCTGGGACGTTGCAGGTATAGTCAGTGAGCCAAATGCATTTGCACTCTCGAACTCAACTCTTCCCGTAATATATGCATCGCTTGGCAGATATGCATTATATGTCCCGTTGACTATGCTCTTTGGCATTATCCTCACCTTCCACACGCCCTCATCTATATATGTATCAGCCTGAAAAAAAATATATATAAGCTGCTGTACATTGAATGGCGTTGGTGGCTGATATATTCCATAAACGTGTGTACTGCCAAATCTTCCATTCGCCGGGAGCTGTCCCTCCGTCAGATACAACACAATATCATATGCTGGGCTATAGACCAGAACATCAAAATTATCTATATAATTTTTCCATATCTGGATGCCGAAGTTTCTAACGCCTCCTGTCACATCGATATTCAGGTCATCGAAACTGACATTTCCAAGTATACCACTGGTATGAAGTCTTTTATTGCCATCGTTTCCGGTTCCTGTTACAACATTTATTTTTGCCATTCTCGATACCACATCTATAAAATTCTCAAGCATCCCTGTTCCGTCGTGGGCGCCATAGTTGTTTCCATATGACAGATTTATAACCAAAGGAACATTTTCATTCATACTGTATCTCACAAGAAAATCTATGCCGAACATTATGCTTATGGTATCAGGAAATATTCCCTCAAGCCTCTGTTCAACCATGATCAAATCGGCCATTTTCGCAGCGCCCAGACTGCTACCGGCTGCTATCGATGTGACCTCAGCGCCGTGCGTGCTTATTACATCACCTGTATTTCTACCTTTAGCAATCAGCTCATCCAGTTCCTCTCTGTCATATATTCTTCCCATCATATATCTGTTTCCAGATTCGTTTTCGTAGTTCTGATTCTGGTTCCAGTATCTAAGCAGTCTGGTTCGCCCATCACGGCAGAATTCCTCGTTCCTGATATCAAGTCCACTGTCTATCACCCCTATACACACGCCATCACCGTACACTGGCATTACTCCCACCTGACTATCTGTCAGGCACGCGGCATATCTTGCATAAGTATTTTGCTCCGAAGCAGTGGTCCCTCTCTCTGCCCCATAACTGTAATAGCTCGCCTTATCGATATAGAGGATTCTCGGATCAAGCTGAAGATAATATATGTTATATGTGTATATCTTTATTACCGCAAATCCACCCAGGAGATATACCGATTCGTTGACAAGCGTTCCCTCCAAATCATCAATTTCACCGGAGTGTCTTATTATGAGAGTCCACTCATCTCTAGTCTTGTCATATCCTAGATAAAGATTGCTTCCGGGGGTATATGCATCAGAATTGATCGCCAGTTCAAGTTCCGGATTAATTTTTTCTCCCATCTAAACATTTCCCGTTTTTTATTATTATATTTCGATAAATATAGCACTATGTCGTAAATTGTACTATATTTTCGCATATCTTGTAGTATTTTATAACTTTTCCACACTATCCACAGATTTATACACATTTTTCAAGGTTAACGTCGGCAATTGCAAAAACTAGCCACATTTTTATCAACATTTTAAAAATTCAATCGAAATATTGATGCTTCATTTATTTTAATCCGACCGTTTTCTTCCATATACAGGACTATAATGCGAAATGCACTACATAAAAAGAAGTGAGTTATTTGAAGATTCTGACAAATGTATTACTTGGCAGAAATTCTAACATCACACACGCTATCGGGTATATTGACACCGGAAATTCCCTGAAATGCAGTCTCACCAGAAGGTATGTTGCAGTGGCAAATTACGCTGTCATTGCCTCCATCATCACATGTGATGAGGCGGCATTTGTAGACAGGTACATCAGGGATTGCGCGTCTATATACAAGGGAAATAAACCTATGCCTAAAGGAATGCACATCATTCCTTATAATACAATATGCGCAAACAACCAGCTTATGCTTGCCGTTGATGCCGATTTTATGTTCGTGGACGACAGGTATATAGAGAAAAAGCCGCTTATAGGAATAAGCCCTGCCACATTCAAGATACTACACACAGACAAATGCATCCTGCTAAATAAAAATTATATGAAAAGAGGCAAAAGACATGTTAAACACAATACGAGGTAATGACTTCAAATTCACGGTTGCCAGCAGCCTGTCTCTGTTGTCTTTGAAGAACAACAGAGATGTACACTATATCGGAGGCGCGGAGATTCTCCCAGCTCCACTTGAGCCCCACGAGGAGGCTATCGTTATAGACGAACTGACACAGAAACAGTCTGAGGAAGCAAAGAAAATGCTGATAGAACGCAATCTCAGACTTGTGGTATACATAGCCCGCAAATTCGACAACACAGGAGTCGGCATTGAGGACCTGATATCAATAGGTACAATCGGACTAATCAAAGCCATAAACACATTTAAAAATGATAAAAATATAAAGCTGGCCACATATGCTTCAAGATGTATTGAGAACGAGATACTCATGTTCCTGCGGCGCAACAACAGACTCAGAACCGAGGTTTCAATTGATGAACCACTCAACGTAGACTGGGACGGCAACGAACTACTGCTTTCCGATATTCTAGGCACGGACGAAGACATTGTATACAGGGATCTAGAAACCGAGGTCGATCACAATCTCCTTGATGACGCAATATCGAAACTCGGTGAAAAAGAGCGCACCATAATAGAACTAAGGTATGGCATAAACACAATCGGAGGAGTTGAGAAAACCCAGAAGGAGGTAGCTGACATTCTCGGCATATCCCAGTCCTACATATCAAGACTTGAAAAAAAGATCATCAAAAAGCTGCGTCGTGAGATCATGAAGAATTACTGATCTGTCCCGATATTGTAAGCCTCCTTTCCGTATGATATTATAATACACAAATGACCTTATATATTATATGTATACAAAGGAGATGTTTGGATTGATCAGCGGAAAAGTAAAAAAACAGATAAATGCAGCAATCAATGAACTCGACATGAATCTGTCAAACAACTATAAAGATCTTGCACACAAGGCACTTAAGGATCTTGACATACTTGTAAACCAATTGCATGATGACGGAAGCTTGAAGGAAAAGGATTTTCAAAAGCTTTCTCTCAAAGTTGAAGATTACAAAAAACGTATGGCTGGATATCACCACTGATTTGAGCTTCCCATGAGTATTCAGACTGCATTTCGATATGCCGACGATATTTGTTGACACTGCCAAATGCATGTGTTAAGATAACAAATGTCGTGAAAAGCCGGCTTGTCGGAATTGGCAGACGAGGCAGACTCAAAATCTGTTGGTGGCAACACCGTGCGGGTTCAAGTCCCGCAGCCGGCACGAAAAATCCCACATATCAAAGAGATGTATATTCATCCTGATATGTGGGATTTTTATTTGTGTTAAAGCTGCCTCTAAGCCTGTGCTTGAACACATCGATCTTTCTCATTTATCTTTCTCATTTATCTTTCTCGCAACAACAACAAATCTTCCATCCTCCACGTGTGACGCACACGTGGAAAGTGTTATGAGTTCATCCCCATACTTTGGTGTTATCCCTGTATCATACGGGGAATTCTGTTTCACAAAATCAATAAACTCATCAAACTCCTCGTTGTCTGCAGCGTCAAAAAACTCATAGTAATGAAAATGATCCGTGTCATCAGATGGATATATCTCTGCTCTGAATGCACCAACGACCTCATATCTTCCGGTCTCATATATCGTGTCGAACTTAATTATGTTATGACTTTTACAGAAATCCTTATCCTCATACTGAAGAAGTTCCCTGAACATTATTCCAGATTTCATGTTATGCCCATATATCAACACATTTGTTGTTCTGTTGTCGAATGGTCTGCAGTTTTCATCTATAAATGGGGTACCCGGATCACTCCAGTTCTTGTCAAAATCCAAATGTAGATAATATTCATTATCCCCTGGTGTATACATGACAGGATAATCTATTGTTGTATCATCGATCTTGAGCCATCCTGCGATGTCACTGTTTTTCTCGTACAATTTCTTGTATTTCTTTAAAATGGTCAACTCTCCGTCAGCGGTCTTATATGACTTATTGTCACCCGTTCCGGAATCATAGTCATCCTCGGGATCATCTATGTCCATCAGGGATTTCAGATCATCGAAATTGCTCTGCGCTGTCTTTGCTATATAATAATACCTCGCCAGATAACCTCCGCTGCCGAGGGCGACGAGAAGCAACAAAACAATGATCACATCAAGGATCCTGTCCTTGAATGTCTTCTTTCTTTTTCCAGCCTTCTTTTTAATATTCTTATCTTCCACTCCGTTTGTCTCTTCTGCCATCTGTAGCTCCTTTTTATATTATCACTCAAAACACAAAAGGCCTCTGTATATATATCTATACATACAAAAGCCCTTTGTTACTAATAATACTTCTTGTTTCCCCACAGATTCTTTTTCTTCAAATCCACGTACTCTGAATACGCCTGCTCAAGTATCTGCTTCTCATTTGGAAATTTTAGAAGGTGGTAGGCTTCATGGTACTTGTAGTAACCAGAATCAACAAAGTACTCTTCCCTCTGTGGCTTACTATAATAACTGTCTGCCATCATCAGATACCAGTGAACATCTTTGTTAACAACATCAAATGCCGTGTTAAATGTATAATTGCTCTTTCCGACATACTTGATGATAGATGCGCTTACACCTGTTTCTTCTTTCACTTCCCTAAGAGCTGTCTCGTCATGCTCCTCGCCTTTCTCGACCGTCCCCTTGGGGAGAACCCAGCCTTCGTATTTGTTCTTGTAATTCTTGTACAATAACAATACTTTTCCTCTGAAGATTACCACACCTCCACAGCTTGTTGCCTCAATCACTGCAAAACCTCCTGTTTTCTCTGGTGTGTAACCCAGATTCACTGCCACATGCAGCTTCTCTGTTTACTATGGCATTTAAAACTTGAAAACAGTATATCATATGTGTTCATATTTTTAAAGTAAATACAAATCTTTATAAATTTTTAATTCTTAACACTGTAATAGTATGCATCAAATATCTGCCTTGCAATATATTTGGCTGATGCTCCGGTATTGCTCGCATTTTCAACTATAACGCACACAACTATATCCGGATCGTCAACATTTGAGAAACCTACAAACCATGAATGGGAATCCATATTATCGTTAAACTCTGCTGTACCAGTCTTTCCCGCAATCGTATATGATGCATCCGCAAATGCATCCGATGCGGTACCATATGACGTAACACCAAGCATAAGATCCTTTAGTATCTTCGCATCCGACGAGGAAATAATCTTGCCATAAGTGCTTGGCTTGAATGTCTTCACTAGATCTCCATCCGTATTTTCTATACTGTCGATCATGTAAGGAGACATCATCACACCGCCGTTTGCTATGGTGCTCATGATCATGGCACTGTGTAGAGGTGTTATAAGTGTATCTCCTTGTCCTATAGCTGTCTGCGGTATCTCAGAGTCATCTGATGATGCACTCAGCTTAAATTCAGACTTTCTATAATATCCATCATACGGAAGATCCTTGTTAAATAAAAACTTTTCACAAAGATCACGATACGACTGTTTATTGAGCTTCATTCCAATATTTGCAAATGAAGTGTTACAGGATCTAGCAAGTGAATCGGCCAGATCAACGGTATCATGAACCGCATAGTCTGAGCAGTGTATCTGAACACCATCAAATATGTCCTCCCCCTCACAGACATAGGAGTATTTCTTGTAATTTGGATTCTCATTGATGTACTCAAGTGCTGTGAGCACCTTGAATGTTGATCCAGGCGGATATAAGCCCTGTGTAGCTCTGTTCAAAAGGCATGAACTGTCCGTGTCCTGTGTTTCCTCTATAACATCATCTATATAATTCGGATCAAAATCAGGCTTTGAAACCATGGTCAGGATCTTGCCAGTGGAAGGTTCCATAACCACCACTGCGCCATCATTGTAGCCCAGCGCATCATATGCCGTGCTCTGAAGCGTGTAGTTAAGAGTGCTTATGACATTGTTTCCTATACTCTTTTCATCCTTCAGCTTGTTATATGTCTTGGTAATTATATTCTGATTAGACGCAAGAAGATAATATGCCGAATTCATCTCCAGCCCTGCCTGTCCATTGCTGTCGTACCCAACCGCATGCGCAAACATATTTGCATATGGATAATTTCTGTACTCATTTCCATCGCCATCTGTGATCGTCTCAGCCAGGACATTTCCATCACTTGAGATTATGCTACCCTTCTTTACCTTCTCAGCATACAGGTTCTGACGATCATTGTATGAGTTGGCGATAAATGTCCTTGAGTCCCTAACTATGAACACGATTATATACGCAAACATACATATAAATATCAAAACAACAAAGTATGTTATAACGAGAACGGGAACATTTTTTTTCTCATTTGCACGCTTATCCAGGATTCCATCACTCGCCCCAGAATTCATCTGTGTCTGGCTGCTTTTTTCTGTCTGCATATCGCCTTGACTTCTTTTCACTGCCGCGCCTGTCCTGTTCACTTTTTTGCTGTCTGTTTTGTTTTTTTTCATCTTCGTCCCTGTACTGTGGGCGCTCTGTGACTTCCTGCTCTGCCCATCCTGACTGTACGGCTTTTTTCTGTCTGACATTCTTATCAACTCCACTGTTCTCTAATACACATATACCCTGAATAATTCCAAACATTATGAGCGTACTGACCACAGAGCTTACTCCGTAGCTGACTAGCGGCAGCGTGACTCCTGTAGATGGAATGAATTTCACTACACCGCCAACATTCAGGAATATCTGGAATATAAAGCATATTGTAAATCCAAAAGCTACATTTTTGTAAAAGGTATCTCTTATCTTCATAGAGATATTGATAAAATATATAAAGCAACTTAGATACATGAGGAGAAGACACAGTCCAAATATTACGCCAAGCTCCTCGCATATCGCTGCAAATATAAAATCACTTGATACTACTGGTATTGATGTCGGCGATCCCTGACAAAGTCCCGATCCCTCAAAGCCACCTGACCCTATTGCAAAAAGACTCTGTGCCACCTGATATCCACTTCCGTCAATATATTTTAGCGGATTAAGCCAGGCATCGATTCTCATAGTTACATGACTGAAATGACTCTTGAGCAGCATATATCCAACTACTGCAACCACCGATCCGCCAATGCCTCCACCTATGAGTATGATATGCTTTCCCGTTGCAAGATATAACATCATGACAAATACCATAAAGAATATGACCGCACCACCGAGGTCAGTCTCCGCAACGAGCACGAGCATGAAAAGTCCCGCAACACATATCGTCTTCGTCATATCCTTTAAATTCTTCGCCTTGAGGAATGAACTTGCAAGGAAAAATACAAATACTATCTTCACTATTTCCATAGGCTGCATCGATATTCCCGCAATGCTTATCCAGTTATTTGATCCGTATTTATCCACTCCAACATGTGGGATAAATACAGTAGCCAGAAATCCTATTCCGAAAATTGCATAAAATACATTCCAGTTACGCACCTGCGGAAACTTCATTATAAAAAGAGGTAGAAATGCCGTGACAACCAGCATGATCGTGGCGAATAAAAACTGTTTCTTTGCCAGATCAAAGTCAAGTCTTGTCAGCATCACGTATCCTATCAGAAGCAGGAATGACATATTGTTTGTGATGAGTCTCGATGACCCCTTGTAAATTGCGTGATATGAAACCATATAAATTATGGAAACTATCATCTGCACGATATAAAATACTATTATGCTTTTCTTTTCATAGTGAAGATACAATGTCAGATAACACAGAAAATGTATCATAAACACGTAAAATATCTGTACATTAAGCGCCTTTCTCTTGCGCTCAGCCGCAACCGGCTTGAGCACCGTAAAACACTTGACTGTATACAGCACCATAAAAAATATAATAAGATATTTTGCTATCTCACTTATAATCGTTACCATTCTCTCACCTTTATCAAAAGTCTTAATCTATTCCCTTATAATAGTGTCCACGGGTGTAATCCTTAACGGGATTCTTAACTGTATCCCTACCATCTGGAAGTTCCTGCCCCAATATGTTCTTTCCTATATGATCCATTATATTTTTTACCATATCTGCATTTTCAATAGTAAACTCTATATAACAGTCATCCATAATGTCATTTAACTCATCACCCTCATCAAGCAGGCTTGTGGGAACTCCATTGTATAGGACATTATAACAATCGCTGCAGTAATTTCTTACATAAAAGACATTTCCTATATCATCGGTCAACCTTAATACATCTCCGGTCCCATCCATTTTTTTATCAGCACATCCGTGTTTATAATTACCAGATATGCAGTTGGCTGTTACCATGACCTTCTGATGTCCATATATCTTAAGCGCCGGCTCAACTGACAAATTCTTTATCTCGTCAAGCGTAAGTTCCTGAGATGCCACAAATGACACATCCTCCGTATGCTCTCTGTAGAAATCACAGGCAATGTCATTGTAGACATAAAGCCCCGCATCGGCTATAACGGGTCCGCTATAACCATTTTCTATAATATAGCCCAGTTCATCCATGTTCCTTATCATCACACCATCAAACTCATTTATGGCAGCAGTCATGTCCGAGTATGTTTTCAGTTTTTTCTGTCTTAACACCTCCGGAAGCGCTATAAAGACTTTAAATCCCTGTTCTTTAAGCTCACCGCCGTATTGTTTGATATTATAATCTACAATAACGTTGCTCACCCATTTATAATTCTTAATAATATTTACATGCTCTGCCGTCGAAGCTAAGACTGTAATTCCCGGATGTCTGTCTGACCACTTTTTTCTTTCAGAGGCATTTCTATATATGTCTTCTGTATTTCTGGCATCACGTGGATTCCTTTTTTTACAATTTATAAGAAGATCCTTCATATCCTCAAGCGACTGTCTTCTCAGATTGTTTATAGCGCTGATCTGGACAAATATTCCTTCATCTATATCAGAAGTCACATCGGTTATCTCAAACTGTGTTCCACCAGTCTTTCGTATCTTTTCTATTATCTGTGACTCTGTGACCGGTTTATTTAACGCCGCAATACACTCAGAGCCCTCAGCATACACTTTCATACTGCCCAGGCTGAGACTGAGACTCATTTTCTCACCGAGCTTAGCCCTTACATCAGCCTTTAACTGAACTTTCCGATCACGTTCTATGATATTTTTCTGAATATCATTTAAGAGAGCGTTATTTCTCGTCCTGTATACCTGACTGCCCACTGCTATATTCTGAAATAACTTTCCCTTTAATCTTACAGACTTACCAGCACTGCCTTCAGCCCCGCAAGTAAGTTCTACATCTTCCTGTCTGCCCCTTATCTCTATGATATCTCCGGGATGTACGTCCGTGCTAAGCTTTATATTGATATATGGTTTTTGGATTTCTGACACTTTGCCTACTTTTACACCTGTATGATTAGGTCTATCATCAGCCATCATTTGTCTGCCATTGCCTGTAAAATAATATCCAGAACAAAAACCGCCTCTATTATATATATCCCTCAGCATGTTTTCATATTTCGCAGCCTGCCTGGACAAATTCTTACATCCTGACAGATATTCATCCCTCAGCTCACTGTATACATAGGAAGTAGCTGCCACATACTCTGGCTTCTTCATTCTTCCCTCTATCTTAAACGAATCTATCCCTGCATCGATCAGTCTACCTATATCCGAAAGCATACACATATCTTTAAGACTGAGCATGTATGCGCGCTGATCTTCCAACTGATATCTCTTCCTACATGGCTGGGCGCAGCGTCCCCTGTTGCCACTTCTGCCGCCGGCATAACTGCTCATAAGGCATCGACCGGAGTAACAATAACACATCGCCCCGTGAACAAATGTCTCTACCTCAATATCAATCTTACTCTTTATTGATCTTATTTCATCCAGTGATAATTCTCTTGAAGGCACAAATCTCGTCATGCCTATACTCTTTAGAAATGCTGCTCCATACTCACTGGACACACTGAGCTGTGTGCTGCCGTGTAATGGAAGATCCGGGAAGCATCCAGAAATGGCGCCTGCAACGCCCATATCCTGAACTATGATGCCATCTACGCCTTCTCTGTAATAAGGCTCCAAATAATCAGGGAGCCTTTTTATCTCATCGTTTTTTAGAAGAGTATTGACAGCCATATACACTTTGACATCAAAGGTGTGGCAGTAATCAATAGTTTCTAATAATTCTTTTTCATCAAAATTGCCGGCAAACGCACGGGCACTGAAAAGACTTCCACCTAAATAAACTGCATCCGCATGTCCGTTTACCGCCGCCCTCACCGCATCCATGTTGCCTGCCGGTGCTAATATCTCTGTTTTACTTAACATTTTTCTCCGCTTCAAGCTTTATTATCTGTCTCTGAAGTTCGCTTATCTTGTCCTTATATTCCTCAATCATCTTCTGGGCAGACTCATACTTTATCTGTACCTCAATAACCTCATGTCTGAGATCATATATCTGCTTGTCCTTGTCGTCATCCTCTGTCAACATCTGGTTGACCTGATCCTTCGCCTTAAAGTAATCATCCGCTATGTTCAGCGCAAGAAGCACATTCTGATACTCTGCATTAAATCTTCTATATGCTTCCGATGATTGGCACTCGGCGATCTTGCCATTGATATATGTGGCAACATTCTGAAGATAATCTTCACTTTCCTGACCGCTCAGAGTATATACTTTATTGTTTATTACTACCTTGATATCATTCTTTTGTACCATACCCATTCTCCTTATATCATATATTATTTTATAAATGCATCCAATCCCAGATGTCTGTAACAGAGCTCAGTAACAACTCTTCCTCTCGGAGTTCTGTTAATGAATCCGTTCATGATAAAATATGGTTCATATACATCCTCGATGGTTCCCGGATCCTCCCCAACCGCTGCTGCAAGCGTATCCAATCCTACAGGACCTCCATCAAATTTCTCTATCATAGTCAAAAGTATGTTCCTGTCATTCACATCCAGTCCCATTGAATCTACCTGAAGTTTATCCAATGCACTTTTTGCTATATCACGGCTTATACATCCATCATGACACACCTCTGCATAATCCCGGCATCTCTTCAAAAGTCTGTTTGCCAGTCTCGGTGTTCCTCTCGATCTTCTTGCGATTTCAAGTGCCCCCTCGTCATCTAAGGACACTCCGAGAACATCTGCTGAACGCACAATGATCTCCTTCAGATCTTCATTGCTATAAAACTCAAGCTTATCAACCATTCCAAATCTATCTCGGAGCGGTGCAGAAAGCATTCCAACTCTGGTCGTTGCTCCTATGAGTGTAAACTTGGGAAGATCAAGCCTGATAGAACGAGCGCCTGCCCCCTTGCCTATAACCACATCTATGGCGTAATCCTCCATAGCCGGATACAGTACTTCCTCAACCTGTGTGCTCAGTCTGTGAATCTCGTCTATGAACAAAATATCGTTGTCAGACAGATTGTTCAATATCGCCGCAAGTTCTCCTGGCTTTTCTATCGCCGGACCGGAGGTTATCTTGATGTTCACCCCCATCTCATTTGCCACTATAGTTGACAATGTGGTCTTTCCAAGTCCAGGAGGTCCATATAACAGCAAATGATCTAATGGCTCTTTTCTCTTCTTTGCCGCCTCGATAAAAATCCGCAGGTTATCCTTTACCTTTTCCTGTCCGATGTACTCGTTCAGATACTGTGGTCTCAGACTATATTCGCTTTTCTCCTCTTCCTTGTCCAATGCTTCTGTTGAAATAATTCTGCTCATCTAAAATTCCGCCATCTATTTTATATTATATTCTTAAGTGAAGCTTTTAAAAGCTGTTCCTCATCCATATCCTGCCAGCCCTCAACTCTGTTTACAGCACGTCCGGCCTCAACTCCCGAATAACCGAGTGCTGTGAGAGCTGCCACTACATTCGCCCTTGTATCTATATCGCTCTGTGCTACACCACCTGATCCAACCCGTGAACCATTCATCGCGTCCTCATATGCAGCATCTATCATATCCTCCAGGCGAAGCTTATCCTTGAGTTCGAGTATGATCCTAGAAGCTCCCTTTGTTCCTATTCCATTTGCACGGGTTATCGCCTTCACATCCTCAGATACAACTGCAAGCCTAAGCTCGTTTACTGTGAGCGCTGACAAAATAGACATCGCAGCCTTTGGTCCAACACCGTTCACACTGAGCAATACCTTGAACACTTCAAGTTCATCTCTGTCATAAAATCCATACAGGCTTATCTCATCTTCCCTCACACTCATATAAGTAAAGACCTTGATATGGGAATGCATCGCCGGAAGCCTGTTCATAAACTGTCCTGATATCATCATACTATATCCAATTCCGCCACATTCGACAACTATACTGTTGCCACTTTGATACTCAAGTGTACCTGTTATGTATGAAATCATCAGTCTGTCTATCTCCTTTTCCTGTCTTATATAATTGCATATTTACCGACATTAAACTTTCATAAGTATATCACAATATTTATCAATTGTGAATATTCGATTGCCTTTTTGAACATTCACCGCTAGTATAATAGATATGAAAGGAGTACATATGAAAACTTTTGAATTTGATGAAAATGATATTGTTGTAGATACTACTTGTATATCTGATACACCAGACGACATATTATATTTCGATATAGAGACCACTGGCCTCAGCGCAAACAGATCTGACTTGTATCTTATCGGAATGGGTTTCTATGATGACGATCACTTCAAGACACTATTCCTGTTCAATGACGATGGATGTTCTGAACCGGAAATTCTCGCACGATTTGCCAATCATATATCCAGATACAGATATCTTGTATCATATAATGGAGATACATTTGACATTCCATATATCCGTACAAAAATGCAGCAATTTGACATAGACTGCTCATTTGACAACATAAGAAGTGTAGACATATATAAGACATCCCGAAGATACAAAAAGCTTTTTAATATGAATTCTGTAAAACAGATCGATATCGAAGACCTTGTTGGATTTCAGCGGAAGATCTTCATATCAGGCGGTACACTTATCAATGCTTATAAGGAATATCTTAAGACAGGTTCAAGTGACCTGCTTGATGACCTGATGACTCATAACCATGATGATGTGCGCGGACTGATATCCATAACTGAATTTCTCAATCTTCCCCGCATTTGCAACGAACTGGAGACTCTGGATGTAAGCAGAACAGACGACTTCATAGAATATACCTGCAGTACACCAAAGCTTCCGTGCAGGATAACATATTCATCCCCCGTCATGCGCATAAATGCAAATGATCGTCAGCTGAGGATTCTTATACCTGTAACCCAGAAAACGATGAAATTCTACTTCAAGGATTACAAGAACTATTATTATCTGCCCATGGAGGATATGGCGCGGGAGTGCATCCAGCTGGTGCTGGGGCAGCTGGATGGTCAGATTGTCACTCCGGAAAGGAGACCGCATATACGCAGATCACTGATGTATTCATACCGGCACCGTCCCACGAGAAAAACAATATTTTTTATGATACCGGAATCAATGGGGGCAGATTTCTCCGATTATCAGATGAGCTCACATCAATCGGTCAGGTAACAACACAATACATACAAAACATGATATCAGTGGTTTTTCATTAGTTCATTCGCGATACATCGCATCTATAAATACAAATAAAAATCAGGATCTTCAGATCTTTGATCTGGAAATCCTGATTTTTATTATTTATATTCAGACAAAACAGTCATCTGAAAATTAATGCCTAAAATAATTACTCCTCGCTCTCTGCATCATCTTCATAATCTGACTCACTTGGAACCGGAAGTAAGCTCTTTACGCTAAGGCTGATCTTCTTGTCAGCAGCATTGCACTCTACAACCTCTGCCTCTACAACATCGCCAACCTTGTATACATCCTCTGGCTTGTTCACATGGTCATATGAGATCTGTGAAACATGAAGGAGTGCATCTACACCTGGCTCAAGCTCAATGAAAGCACCAAAATCAGCCATTCTTGCTACCTTACCAGTTACTACTGTGCCAGGAGCATACTTCTCATCAGCGTTAAGCCATGGGTTTGTATCATCAAACTTAAGGCTGAGTGCGATCTTCTCGCCATCAATGTTCTTGATGAATGCCTTAACCTTGTCTCCAACCTTGAGAACTGACTTAGGATCCTCAACTCTACCCCATGACATCTCTGAAATATGAAGAAGTCCATCAGCACCGCCGAGGTCGATGAATGCGCCAAAGCTTGTAACATTCTTAACAACACCCTCTACAGTCATTCCTACTTCGATTCTATCGAACAGTTCCTTAGCAGCCTCTGCCTTTCTAGCAACGATGATCTGCTTTCTGTTACCTATAATTCTTCTCTTCTTTGGCTGATACTCTGTAAGAATAAACTCAACATCCTGATCAAGGTACTTATCAAGGTTCTTCTCATATGTATCAGATACAAGGCTTGCAGGGATGAATACTCTTGTCTCATCATACATAACATTGAGTCCACCACTTACAACCTGTACAACCTTACCTGTAAGGATCTCGCCTGACTCAAGAGCAGCCTCAAGCTTCTCGTTAGCTTTTTCAGCAGCAACTCTCTTGTATGAGAGAAGAACTGAACCCTCACCGTCGTTTGTCTTTACAACCTTAGCTGTGATAGCATCACCAACATGTACAAGCTCTGTAAGGTCAGCGTTTGGTGTGTTTGTATATTCATTTCTAGGAATAACACCATCTGACTTATAGCTGATATCAACAATGATCTCATCTGGCTTTACATCGATAACTCTGCCCTCAACTATCTCTCCTGTCTTGATTGAGCCTCTGCTCTCATCATTCTCTAATAATTCTGCAAAATTCATCTCGTCCATCCTACCATGAACCTCCTTAATTAATTTGTTTGGGGTAGATGCCCCAGCTGTAATACCTACCCTACTAACGGATTCAAAAGTAGTCAAATCCAAATCAACGAGTGTCTGTATATAGTAAGTATTCTCACATTCTTTTTTGCTAATCTCATATAACTTCTGAGTATTAGAACTGTTTCGACCACCTATAACAATCATGGCATCTACCTTTGATGCAATCTCCTGCGCCTCCCTTTGGCGCACAGACGTAGCATTACAGATAGTCTTATAAGCAGTAACATTATACAATTTATTTCGAATAATATCAACAACATTATGAAATTTTCTGTAATTAAAAGTTGTCTGGCTGACTATTGATATATTCTCGCTTGGTTTGTACTCCCCGTTAAGACATGACTGAACGAATTTTTCTGCTTCTTCCTCAGTACCTATGACAACCGGCTCACTCATGCACCAGCCCATAATGCCTTTTACCTCAGGGTGTTTTCCATCTCCGATGATTATAACTGTATGACCTTTTCCACATTCATCCATAACTATGTTGTGTATCTTTTTGACAAACGGACAGGTGGCATCTATAATCTCATTTCCATTTTTCTCGAGAATATCATACACTCTTTTTTCTGCACCGTGTGAACGTATGATGACTTTGCTGTCTTTTATCTGATCCAGTTCATCATCTTCTAAGATCTTCACACCATGCTTTGCCAGATCTCCGACAACTTCCTCATTGTGAATTATCTGTCCATACGTGTATACATTCTTCTCATCCGCATGTTTGTAAGCCGTGTCGACTGCCCTCTGCACACCAAAGCAGAACCCTGCCGACTTTGCTAGCAAAATCTCCATACTCAAACCATCCTTGTACAAATTATATATTACTTTCTCTCATTTGCAAGTCTGATGATCTGTGCTGCGACCTCTTCAATTCCCATATCAGAACTATCAACTAAAATTGCATCATCAGCCCTCTTTAATGGAGCTGTCTTCCTCTCCATATCCTGTTTATCCCTTGCTGCTATATCCTGTTCTATTTTATCACGATCGACACCAGCCTCTCCCTTTGCCACGAGCTCATCATATCTTCTCTGTGCCCTTACCTCGACAGATGCTGTCAGATATATCTTGAGTTCGGCGTTTGGAAGAATATTCGTTCCTATATCGCGGCCATCCATCACGACATCGTTCTTCGCTGCAAGCTCTCTCTGTATAGACAAAAGCTTCTCTCTGACACATGGAAGGGCTGAAGACTTTGACGCCATGTTGCCGACCTCCTCTGTTCTGAGTCTGCCTGTAACATTATCTCCATTCAGATATACCTGCTGTGCGCCATCCTCATATCTTATCTCAATCGATATATCGTCTATGGCTTCAGCTACTTTCGCCTCATCTCCTGCTGACACCCCATTGTCTATCAGGTATACAGCGATTGCTCTGTACATCGCACCTGTGTCAACATATATAAAACCAAGTTCCTTTGCCGCTCTTTTTGCTATTGTGCTCTTGCCTGCTCCTGCAGGTCCATCTATTGCAATATTCATCGTACTAATCTCCTTTATTCATTGATATGTATTTTTGTATTTTACATTTCCTGACTATTCTATACTCTCCGCAGCAGAAAGTCCAGCCAGATATCCCGTAGACCACGCAATCTGTAGATTAAAACCTCCTGTCAGAGCATCCAGATCCAATAGCTCACCGGCGAAATATAGATTTTTAACTATTTTAGATTCCATTGTGGATGGATCCACTTCCTTGACATTGACTCCGCCCTTTGTAATTATAGCCTCGTTGTAATCTCTGAGTCCTGTAAACGTTAGTGCAAAATGTTTCAGGGCATGAACCAATGCCAGTCTTTCCTCTTTTGTAACAGAATTAACCTTTTTAAATGGATCTATCCCTGTCCTTTCTATGACTGGCTGTATGAGTTTTACTGGAAGGAGATCTGTCAGTGAATTTCTGAAGTCTTTATTCACATACTTCGAAAAATCTTTTTGTATTCTTGCATCAAGCATCTGTTCATCCATAGCTGGCTTAAGATCTATATACAACTCTATCTCTTTACCTATATATCTGTGAATATATGCCGATGCCTTTATCACAAGCGGACCACTTATTCCAAAGTGGGTAAACAACATCTCCCCCTGCTCATCAAATATTTTTTTCTTGCCGCATTTTATATGCAGATCAACATTCTTGAGTGACAATCCCATCATATCCATGCAGCATTTTTCCTCTATCTCAAACGGAACAAGAGATGGTGAAAGTTCCTTTATCGTGTGTCCACACTTCTCTGCCCACTTGTAGCCATCACCCGTGGATCCCGTAAGTGGATACGACATTCCGCCTGTAGCCACTATCACCGCGTCACAATCGATCTCTCTGTTCTTCTTGTTTTCTTTTTCCTGTATAACAACTCCTGTAACTTGCCCATCTTCACATTTGATCTGTAAAACCTTTGAATCTGTCAACAATTTTATGTTATGGTTCCTATTTATCAGCATCTTGAATGCACCTATTACATCCGATGAGTGATCACTGACCGGGAACACTCTGCCGCCGCGTTCGACCTTGAGCGGACACGAAGCTTTTTCAAGGAAATCCATCACCATATTATTGTCAAATGAATAAAATGAGCTGTACATGAACTTACTGTTTGTCACGACCGAGTTAAAAAACACATCTGCATCACCTGCATTTGTGACGTTACATCTTCCCTTTCCTGTGATAAAAAGCTTTTTGCCAACTCTGTCGTTTTTCTCTATCAATAACACATCAGCCGTTTTACCAGCTGTGATCGCTGCCATCATCCCGGCAGCACCTGCTCCGATAACAACTATTTTCTTCGCCATAATATCTCCAAATATTTGTATGCATATATACAAAGAGACAGAGACTCCGATTGAGGAGCTCTGCCTCTCTATATCGATATCAGAAGTAACCTTCAGATATCTGATCATATTTTATTTATTAGACTGGATAAGCTGTGCTCTCCTTGTCTACAAGTGTCACATCGACTTTCTTCTGCTGAGCCTCTCTGTACTTGAAGAAATCAGTAGCAACCTGTGGGAACAGTGCATATGTGAGCACATCCTCATCCTGCTGCTTGTACTGGATCATCTCCTTCTCGATCTTGTCAAGCTCATTCTCAAGAAGATCAGCTGGACGGCATGTAATCTGCTTCTCATCGCCGATAACCTTCTTCTTAACCTCTGGATCAACCGGCTTTACTGACTGGCCATACTCGCCACGTACAAGTGCCTTTGACTCCTTTGTACACATCTTGTATCTCTCGCCTGTTACAACGTTGAGAACCGCCTGTGTACCAACGATCTGGCTTGAAGGTGTAACAAGAGGTGGCTCACCATAATCCTTACGAACTCTAGGAACTTCCTCAAGAACTGCCTCGAACTTATCCTCAGCACCCATCTCCTTGAGCTGTGATACGAGGTTTGAAAGCATTCCACCAGGCACCTGGTAGAGAAGTGTCTTAACGTTAACACCGAGAACCTTTGGATTTAAGAGACCGCTTGCGATCCACTCTTCTCTAAGTGGTCTGAAGTAGTCTGCGATCTCAGCAAGGAGCTTCTGATCAAGACCCGGATCAAACTCTGTTCCCTCAAATGTCTTGGCCATAACCTCTGTTGCAGGCTGAGATGTACCAAGTGCAAGAGGTGAGATTGCTGTATCGATGACATCACAGCCAGCCTCTACAGCCTTAAGGTATGTCATTGAAGCTACACCTGATGTGTAATGTGTATGAAGCTGAATTGGAAGGCTTGAACCATCCTTGAGTGCCTGTACAAGCTCTGTAGCCTTATTTGGAACAAGAAGTCCGGCCATATCCTTGATACAGATTGAATCTGCTCCCATATCCTCGATTCTCTTTGCCATATCCTTCCAGTAATCCAGAGTATATGCATCACCGAGTGTATATGAAAGAGCTACCTGGGCATGTCCGCCCTCTTTGTTACAAGCCTTAACTGATGTCTGAAGGTTTCTAAGATCGTTCAGACAGTCAAATATTCTGATGATATCAATACCATTTGCGATTGACTTCTGTACGAAATACTCTACAACATCATCTGCATAATGACGGTATCCGAGGATATTCTGTCCTCTGAAGAGCATCTGCAGCTTTGTATTCTTGAATCCATCTCTGAGCTTTCTGAGTCTCTCCCATGGATCCTCCTTAAGGAATCTGAGTGATGCATCAAATGTTGCACCGCCCCAGCACTCTACTGAATGATAACCAACCTTATCCATCTTGTCGATGATAGGAAGCATCTGCTCGGTTGTCATACGAGTAGCTATAAGTGACTGATGCGCATCACGCAGTACAGTTTCCGTAATCTTTATCGGTTTCTTATCTGCCATTTTATCGTCCTCCTATAAAATTATGCCATGACTCTCTCAATTAACTTTTTTCTGATTCAATATCTGTTCATAGTATAAATCATCGTCATAGCTTCTGAATTCATTGTCTAAATTCTTAATTAAATTCCAAATATTGCAAGGAAAGTACCAGCTGCTACGGCTGTACCGATAACACCTGCAACGTTTGGTCCCATAGCATTCATCAGAAGGAAGTTCGTAGGATCATACTGTGATCCAACCTTCTGTGATACTCTGGCTGCCATTGGAACGGCTGATACACCAGCAGAACCGATAAGCGGATTGACCTTGCCCTTTGTCGCCCAACACATAAGCTTACCGAAGAGAACTCCGGCTGCTGTACCAACCGCGAATGCGACAAGACCAAGGAATACTATCTTAAGTGTACTAAGCTTGAGGAATGCCTCTGCACTTGTAGATGCACCTACTGAAGTACCAAGTAAGATAACTACGATATACATAAGAGCGTTTGAAGCTGTCTCTGTGAGCTGCTTAACAACGCCGCACTCTCTAAAGAGGTTACCAAGCATCAGCATACCTACAAGTGGAGCTGTTGTTGGAAGGATAAGAACTACCACAAGTGTAACAATGATAGGGAAGAGTATCTTCTCGATCTTGGTTACAGGTCTGAGCTGTGGCATTCTTACAAGTCTCTCCTTCTTTGTTGTGAGAGCCTTCATGATAGGTGGCTGTATAACAGGTACAAGTGACATATATGAATATGCCGCAACTGCTATAGGTCCGAGAAGTGTTCCACCCATGCCGAGCTTACCACAAAGGAAAATTGATGTAGGACCATCAGCACCACCGATGATTGATATAGCTGCAGCCTCTTTACCATTGAATCCCATAAGGAATGCAAGGAAGTAAGCTGTATAGATACCGAACTGAGCTGCTGCGCCGAGCAGGAAACTCTTTGGATTCGCGATAAGCGGACCGAAGTCTGTCATGGCACCGACACCCATGAATATAAGTGAAGGTAAGATACTCCACTCGTCAAGCAGGTAAAAATAATGTAACAAGCCGCCCTCTGCCATAATATCTGGGAACATGTTTACAAGAAACATACCAAATGAGATAGGGACAAGAAGAAGTGGCTCAAAGCCCTTTCCGATCGCAAGATACATGAAAGCAAACGCTATAAGGATCATAACGTAGTTCTTCCAGTCAAGACTTGCAAAACCGGTCTGATTAGCTAAATTTGTCAAAACGTCAACTATTGTGCTGCCCATTTAGTTGTTTCCTCCTATAAGATTTATTAGAATCATTTCATGATTCATTGTACAGTTCATCTAATCAAGCAATTAGTTGAGTGTTGCAAGTGTGTCACCTGACTCAACACTAGCGCCTACTGTAACATCAATGCTTGCGATCGTACCATCTTCTGGAGCAACAACTTCATTTTCCATCTTCATAGCCTCAAGGATAAGGATGACCTGACCCTTCTTTACTGAATCGCCGACATTAGCCTTAACTGCAAGGATCTTACCTGGCATAGGTGATGAAACCTTGATACTTCCGGCTCCACCTGCTGGTGCTGCCTTTGATGGTGCAGGAGCTGCTGCTGGTGCAGGAGCTGCAACTGGCGCTGCTACAGGAGCTGCTGCTGGTGCTGCGCCGCCTGATAATTCTTCAACTGTAACATCATATGATGTTCCATTAACTGTAATTCTATAATTCTTCATAACAATTATCCTCCTATATTATCTCTTATTCCTTTTCCTAGGTCTTACAACCAGTTTATCATTACTTGGATAGTTTACACGAACTCTGGTCTTTCCGCCCTGTGCTGCCATAACTGCTGCTGATATAACTGCAACAAGTTCGCTATCGTTCATGACACTCTCTCCTGTCGCTGTGTTAACTATATCTACTATTCCGGCAGGTGCAGGAGCATTATCCGCCTTGGCATTGTCATCTGCTTCTGATGCATCTGCATTTGCCTCGGCAAGCTTCTTTGCCTTCTCAGCCTTCTTCTTTTCCCTTGTCTCCTTATCCAAGAGAGCTGGTACATACTTGAGAAGTGAAATTATGAATGAGATGAAGATAAGTGCTATGAATACTATACCCATACCGATGAGTGTATTTGCTCCGGCATCCTTCATCTTATCAGCCATAGTCTGATTAGCTGCAACTTCAAATTCTGAGATCTTGTATGGATATACACCATTTGATGTCAGTAATTCATCAGCCTGCTCCTCAGAACACTGATTCTGATTCATTATGTTATACTTCTGAAAATTGTATACAACTGAGTTATCTACAAATGTTGCCTTAACAATAGCTTCCTTCTCTGTACACTGTGCATATACACTAACTGCTACCTTGTCGTCAACTTCTTCAACATTATAGTCTGATGTGAATTTTACAAAATCACCATAATCTTCGTTCAGTGTGGCAAATACCTTTATGGCATCGACCACACTCTCATCAGAGCCTAAACTTGCATCTTCATCAACAGCATAATTGTATATCTCGTCAACGCTTGCCATACTCATATACTGCTGTGCCTGATCCTTTACAGTCTGAACAAGAGTTTTCTTATCATACTTAAATTCGACCTTTTTGTCTGAAGATGTACAACCAGCAAGTGCAAATGTAACAGCTAACATAGAAACTATCAATAATAATCTTTTCTTTATTATTTTTCCCATTAAGTTGTCACTCCTTTATATTGTTCCATGCTTCTTGTATGGCTTATCCTCACTCTTTGAAAAAAGCATGTCAAATGCTGCGATAACTCTCTTTCTTGTAGCGTCCGGCTCGATGATATCATCAACATAGCCTCTCTTAGCTGCTGAAAGTGCTCCTGACAGAGCCTCAGTATACTCAGCCTTCTTATCCTTTATAAATGCGGCCTTATCACCAGCTGCTGCTATCTCGTCCTCATACATGATCTTGACAGCCATCTCTGGATCCATTGTTCCAATGACTGACTTTGGCCATGCATATACCATATCAGCACCGATAGCCTTCGAACACATTGTTGTGTAAGCTGTGCCGTATGCCTTGTCAAGCATAACTGTTACCTTTGGAACTGTTGCGTTTGCATAAGCATATGTGAGCTTTGCAACAGCCTTTGATATTGTCTTCTCTTCCTTTACAGTTGCCTCAAAGCCCTTGATATTGACAAGTGTGAGCACTGGAATATTGAATGCATCACAAAACTTGACAAAATCCTCTGCCTTGTATGCTCCTGCAGTTGTCATTACATCCTTCTTGTTTCCAACTACGCCGACAGTCTCACCATTTAATCTTATAAATGCTGTGACTACGTCGTCTGCAAAATTCTTCTTGAGTTCAAATACGAACTCGTCATCTGTGATGTCTGCTATAACTGCATCAACATCTCCTGCCTTAGACTCGAGATCAGGGATTATCCTGTTCACATCATCCTCGCAAACTGCTCCATCACCATCATCTTCGTTGTTGGCTGGGAGAAGTCCCACAAGAGTTCTCACAGCACCGAGAACCTCTGACTCTGTATCGTATACTGCATCAACGTTTGATGTATTCTCTGCAACATACTCAGCAGCTGCTGTGTCAAGCTTCTCTGTACGGTTCTCATCCAATGTGTTAGGACTGTTCACAAAAAGCTTTGAACCTTCCTTAGTCATGAATGTGAAATCTGTAAGATTAGGAATGATCGCTGCACCACCACCGCAAGTACCAAATACTGCTGTGATCTGTGGAATCACACCTGATGCAAGTGTCTGCTTGAGATAAACCTCACCAAATGCATTGAGAGCGTCTGTTGCCTCCTGAAGTCTGAGTCCTGCACAGTCGATCAGCCCGATCACTGGTGCCCCCATCTTCATAGCCATATCGTAAAGGTTTGCTATCTTCTTTGCATGCATCTCGCCGATAGAACCGCCGAGCACCTTTGCGTCCTGGCTGTAAACATAAACTAAATTGCCATCGATGACTCCGTATCCGGTTATAACACCGTCTTTTGGAGTATCCTTGTCCTGAATGTTGAAATCTGTATTTCTAGCAGTTACATATGCGCCGATTTCAACAAAACTTGAGTCATCAAGTAACATTGATATTCTGTCACTTGCTGACAAGCTTGGTGTGTTGCTCATTTTTAGCCCTCCGTTTAATTTATTTTAGGACTACCAAAATATAATATAGTCCAATTTTCGCCGAGTATAATTGTAAAGCCTTTGCCGCCATATTTCAAGTAAAATCGAAAAAACCGACAAAAGACACCCGGTGTTTTTGCTGTTTTAGGATTTTTATCTGCTCTGCTCACCAGGCAGAACACAAAATGGGGAACCCGTGTAACTCCACTCATGATAGAGTATACCCCAAATTCCCCGTTGAATTATAAATTATTATTTATTTATTTATTGATCCTGACGCCTTAACATCCTGATTTTTAACATATTAATCCTTTAACACATCCCTGTTGTGGTAAAGGTAGTCTATCAGAGATATGATGGTAAGTGCAAGCGCAAGGTATATGAGCACCTGATCAAAAATATAGAATACCTTCAGATTGGCGATAAGGAACCCAACCATGATCATCTGTACTGTAGTCTTGATCTTGCCCCACCATCCAGCAGCTATGACAACCCCTTTTTCCGCTGCAATGAGTCTGAATCCACTTATTATAAAATCCCTGGCGATTATCACTATAACTATCCATGCCGGTATACGGTCAAGATCTGAAAGTGCAATCAGCGCAGAGCAGACCAAAAGCTTGTCCGCAAGCGGATCCATGAATTTTCCAAAATTAGTAACAAGATTGTACTTTCTCGCAATCTTTCCATCAAGCATATCTGTAAGTGAAGCAGCTATGAATATTGCAAGCGCAACCCATTTTGACCATCCTCCCGGTATATACAAAAATACCAAAAAGAAAGGAATCATCACTGCTCTCAGTATTGTCAATTTGTTTGGTAAATTCATTCTACTATCACTCCCGTCAAATCATATTCATTTGCCTCGGTTATCTTCACATCCACAAATGAACCAGACATCAATTCATATGGTGCACTGACAAAAACTATACCGTCAACTCCCGGAGCATCTCTGTATGTTCTTCCAACATAGACATCGTCTTCCACAAGATATCCTTCTATGAGTACTCTCTGAATGGAACCGATCAGTTCCTGATTCTTCTCATATGAGATCTCCTGCTGAAGCTCCATGATCTCGTCGCGCCACTTTGCCGCAAGCTCTCCATCCACCTGATCCTCATAACCGGCTGCAGGTGTTCCCTCCTCCGGTGAGTACGTGAACACACCTAGTCTGTCAAACTCGCACTCGTCAACAAAATCCACAAGGCCATCGTGAAGTTCCTGAGTCTCCCCAGGGAAGCCTGATATAAGAGTGGTCCTGATGGCTATATCCGGCATGGCTGTCCTGAGCTTTGATACAAGTGATACTATGTCTTCTCTGCTTGTCTTTCTGCCCATCCTTCTGAGTATCTCATTTTCAGAATGTTGTATAGGTATGTCTATATAATGACATATCTTTGGATTCTCCGCCATCACAGATATAAGTTCATCTGTAATCTCCTCCGGATAACAGTACAAAAGCCTAATCCACTCTATACCCTCTATATCACTGAGTTTTGTGAGAAGTTCCGGAAGCTTCTTGCCCCCATACAGATCAACTCCATAAAGAGTCGTCTCCTGTGCAACAAGAACCAGCTCCTTTATTCCGTCCGCTGCAAGTTTCTCAGCAGATGCCAGAAGTCTATCCATAGGAATACTTCTGTATCGGCCTCTTATGTGAGGTATTATACAATAAGTGCACAGTTTATTACAACCTTCTGCTATCTTAAAATATGCCATAGACGCATTTGTTGTGACTATTCTCTCAGATACAGGCTTTGGTGTATAATTTATATCATCTACTATGGCATCCTCATCAGTTCCTATCGCCTCCACTATCTTGTCATAATTTGTCGCACCAATTATGACATCGATCTCTGGAAGTTCTTTCATTATCTCGTCCTTATATCTCTGTGACAGACACCCAGCCACAATGAGTTTTTTAAGTCTACCAGTCTTCTTAAGACGTCCCATCTCTATGATGGTATTGATACTTTCCTCCTTCGCATCACTGATAAATGCGCAGGTATTTATGACCACAGCCTCTGCCTCAGTCTCATCATTTGTAAGTTCATGACCGGCCGTATTCAGAAGTCCCAGCATAACCTCACTGTCAACCAGATTCTTATCACAGCCAAGTGATATGAGTAATACTTTCATGTGCTCTCCAATAATTTATAATCGTTTGTTTTAATTTATATTGATCGACTCGACACAGTTCGCCATGAGCATCGCTATAGTCATAGGTCCAACGCCGCCCGGCACAGGAGTTATGGCTCCGGCAACTTCCTTTGCTGAATCAAAATCGACATCTCCGCAGAGCTTATTGTTCTCATCTCTGTGGATTCCAACATCTATGACAGTTGCTCCATCCTTTATGTATGAAGCATCTATCATCTTTGGCTTTCCTATAGCCACTACAAGTATATCAGCGCGCTTACATACTTCCTTGAGATCCTTTGTTCTAGAATGGCATACGGTTACTGTACCGTTCTCGCGGAGCAGAAGCATGCTCATAGGCTTTCCGACTATGTTGCTTCTTCCAAGGACAACGCACTCCTTGCCCTCTATCTCTATTCCTGATCTCTTGATGAGCTGGATAACACCAGCCGGTGTACATGACACGAATCCCGGCTGTCCTATACTAAGTGCACCAACACTCATAGGGTGAAATCCATCCACATCTTTCTTTGGCGAGATGGTCTTTATAACCTTATCCTCATCTATATGCTTTGGAAGAGGAAGCTGTACAAGTATTCCGTTCACCTTGTCATCGGCGTTGAGCTTCTCGATAAGTGTAAGAAGCTCCTCCTCTGTTGTATTCTCCGGAAGCTCATATGACAGTGAGCCTATTCCTATATACTCACAAGCTTTCTTCTTATTGCCCACATATACTGACGAAGCTGGATCATTGCCAACCTGTATAACCGCAAGACATATCTCAGTGCCCTCGGCTTTAATTGCTGCCACCTTCTCCTTCAGCTCATCCTTTATCTGCTTTGATATAACCTTACCATCTATAAGTTTATACATATATCTGACCTCCTGTAACATTAAGCATCAATACGCTATAAATATCTGCTTATAATCTATGCAGATCAATACTGTCCACAATATTAGAACAGTCCGACGATCTTGCCATCATCATCCACATATATTCTCTCTGCTGCAGGAGACTTTGGAAGACCTGGCATAGTCATGATAGTTCCTGTTATGGCAACCACAAATCCTGCTCCTGCACTTACATATACCTCGCGGATATTTATATCGAATCCTGTAGGTCTTCCAAGCTTCTTTGGATCATCTGACAGAGAATACTGGTTCTTTGCCATACATACAGGGAAATTGCCGAAGCCCATCTCCTCTATCTTGGCGATAGCCTTGCTGGCCTCTGCACTGTATGTAACGCCGTCTGCGCCATATATCTCTGTAGCGATACAATTTATCTTATCCTTTATTGAAAGGCTGTCATCGTAGAGCACCTTGAAGTTGCTCTTCTTGTTCTCCAGTGTGTTAAGCACTGCATTTGCAAGGTCTATACCGCCCTTGCCGCCCTGCTCCCATACGTTAGCAAGTGCGAAATCACAGTTTCTGTCTTCACAGAACTCCTTCACAAAATCGAGTTCTGCCTGGCTGTCTGTGACAAATCTATTAAGTGTAACAACTACAGGTACGCCGTACTTCTGAAGGTTCTCTATATGTTTCTCAAGGTTTACTATACCTGCCTTAAGTGCGTCGAGATTCTCCTCACCAAGATCAGCCTTTGCCACACCGCCGTTGTACTTGAGTGCTCTTACTGTCGCTACGAGGACAACCGCATCAGGCTCTAATCCGTTCATACGGCACTTGATATCAAAGAACTTCTCAGCTCCGAGATCTGCGCCAAAGCCAGCTTCTGTAATGACATAGTCAGCAAGCTTTAAAGCTGTCTTTGTCGCCATTACACTGTTGCATCCGTGCGCTATATTTGCAAAAGGACCACCGTGTACGATCGCTGGTGTATGCTCAAGTGTCTGAATAAGATTTGGCTTGATAGCATCCTTGAGGAGTGCAGCCATAGCTCCCACAGCTTTGAGATCAGCCGCTGTAACAGGCTCATTATCCATGTTGTATGCAACGATTATTCTTCCCAGTCTCTCCTGAAGATCCTTCATATCACTTGCAAGGCATAGGATGGCCATGATCTCTGAAGCAACTGTGATGACAAATCCATCCTCTCTAGGTACTCCGTCCACACGCTTTCCAAGTCCTACAACAGTGTGTCTGAGCACTCTGTCATTCATATCCATACATCTCTTAAACACTATCCTATTCACATCTATCCTTAGCGCATTTCCCTGCTGGATATGGTTATCCATCATGGCTGCAAGGAGATTGTTTGCAGATGTTATGGCATGAAAATCTCCTGTAAAGTGGAGATTCAGATCCTCCATAGGTACTACCTGTGCATATCCACCACCGGCTGCACCGCCCTTGATGCCAAAACACGGTCCAAGTGAAGGCTCACGAAGTGCTATGACCGCCTTCTTTCCAAGCTGTCCCATAGCCTCACCAAGTCCTACGGTGATAGTCGTCTTTCCCTCACCTGCAGGTGTTGGATTGATGGCTGTGACGAGGATGAGCTTTCCATTCTCGTTGCCCTCGACTTTCTTTATAAGCTCATCTGAAAGCTTTGCCTTATACTTTCCATACATGTCGAGGTCGTCCTCTGATATACCAAGCTTCGCAGCAACCTCCTTTATGTGCTTCATCTCGGCGTTCTGTGCAATTTCAATGTCTGTCATCATAGCTCTTATCCTCCGCTTTTCTATAAATTAGTGTCTATGTATTCATCGAACTGTTCCTGGCTCATCAGAATCTTTCTGGCCTTTGTCCCCTCCTCAGGGCCAACTACTCCCGCGGCCATCAGCTGATCCATGATCCTGGCTGCTCTGTTAAAGCCTATCTTGAACGTTCTCTGAAGCATACCTATTGAAGCCTTTTCCTTCTCTATAATGAATCTTCCTGCTTCCACAAAGTATTCATCCTTATCGTTTGCAGAAGCCCCGCCTATTGCAGTGGCTCCTGATCCGCCATTTCCTGATATCGACTTGGCAATATCATCATCGTATGTACCGACTCCGTTGTTCTTCTTAAGAAAGTCAACGACTGCTGTAACCTCATCATCAGAAACAAATGCCCCCTGAACCCTGACAGGCTTCGGATAACCGGTCGGATAAAACAGCATATCACCCTTTCCAAGAAGCTTCTCCGCTCCAACCATGTCAAGTATGGTTCTGGAATCCACTCCTGATGATACCGCAAATGCTATTCTGGATGGCACATTTGCCTTTATAAGTCCTGTTATTACATCTACAGAAGGTCTCTGTGTCGCTATGACAAGATGTATTCCGGCAGCTCTGGCAAGCTGTGAAAGTCTTACTATCGCATCCTCGACCTCGCCATGGGCAACCATCATAAGATCTGCAAGCTCGTCCACTATAACAACGATCTGCGGCATCTTTGGAAGCTTCTCGCCGTCAGCGCCGGCGATAACCGCACTCTCGACCTTATCATTGTAGCCCTGTATATTACGGACACTGTGTTCTGCAAAAAGCTGGTATCTCCTTGTCATCTCCATCACAGCCCAGTTGAGTGCTCCGGCTGCCTTCTTCGGATCGGTTACTACCGGAATAAGAAGATGTGGTATGCCGTTGTAACATGCGAGTTCTACCATCTTCGGATCGATCATTATAAGCTTGACCTCCTCCGGTGTTGCCTTGTACAGAATACTCATTATTAGAGTATTGATACATACCGACTTACCTGACCCTGTCGCTCCGGCAATGAGAAGATGTGGCATCTTGGCAATATCCGTGGCTATTACCTGTCCGCTTATGTCCTTTCCTACTGCAAATGCAACTTTTGATTTGAGATTTTTAAAGTTGTCCGATTCTATAAGTTCCCTGAATGCTACAATGGAATTCTCTTTGTTTGGAACCTCTATTCCTATAGCTGCCTTTCCAGGTATCGGAGCCTCAATACGAATGTCTGCTGCAGCAAGGTTTAGCTTGATGTCATCGGCAAGATTCAGTATCTTGCTAACCTTCACTCCCTGCTCCGGCTGCATCTCAAACCTTGTAACCGCAGGACCACAGCTGTAGTTGGTTATTGTCACATTTACACCAAATGTCTCAAGTGTATTTTTAAGCTTTATTGCCGTCTCCCTGACGTGCGCATCCCTATTTGAATTATTATTCTTAGGAGGCTCGTTTAGCAGGCTCGCCGTTGGGAATCTGTACCTGCGCCCCTCCTGATATGTCTTCGACTCCTTATCGCTCTGCTTAGTCTTCCTTACAGGCTTTTTCTGTATAACCGTCTCATCTGCAAAAGCGGAATCCATAAGAGGATTGTAATCCGACACGCTCTCTGGATGCATATTGCCATTGATCGCACCTGCAAGCACATCTTCAGCATCACTGTTCACAATGTCATCCGCCATATCTGTCTTATCAGGCATAGCCATGCTGGCTGCGGCACTCTCCGTCTGCCTCTTAATCTGCCTGTTTCCGAATCCGTCAAGCGCGGTATCCACAGGTTCAGTATCAGTTGTATCCACCTGTACAGGATTGATAAACTCATCATCCTCATCAGACATTACGATCTTTTCAACACCATTACTGAACTCATCATATGGAACCGCGGTATGGTCGTCAATCAGATTATCCGACTGAAGTTCATGGACTTCTTCCCTATAGAAGAAATCCTTTGGCTTATCAGAATCCTTTTGCTTATTACCTGATGATCTATTCTTCTTCTGATGATCTGTGCCATTTGATTCCTTTGGACCATATACATTGAGATTTGCCATGGAAGGCTTTGCCCGTCTGCCCGAAGATACTAGAACCCTGTCATCATTCTCCATCATAGGATTTTTTACACGATTATTATCCTCACCATTCCAGCCATCGTCAGTATCGTATCCATAATCACCAGCATGCTCATCATCGTAGTCCTTATCTGATCTGATTCTTTCCCACAGCAATTTTATGTTGTCTATAACCGATATCTCTGTTATCAGAATAAACATGACAACTGCAAGAATAAGCATCACTATGCAGGCACCGGGAACACCAAGAAGCTTTCTTATGGCAAAGAATATCCCTCCTCCTATAACTCCGCCGCCGGCATGATGCTGATATCCGTCCAGATAGCAGTTTTTGATCGATATGTAATCTGTTGAATAAAACACCTGAAATATCATTGATACAAGCAGCAGAACAACTCCAAAGCACACAACTTTCTTGACCAGTTTCCTGTTGAAATCATTCGATATCAGGAATGCAGCCGATACAAACAGGTATATCGGGAAGAAATATTCACTGAATCCAAGGATTCCAAAGAAGAATCCTGAAACAACGTCTCCGACTATTCCACAGATGCGGAAGTTTGCTATCAAAAGGAAGATTGAGAACGCAAATATCACTATAAGGATTATCTCATTTCTCATACGCCTCTGTCTTGCCTGTTCTGCCGCAAGCTGCTTCTTTGTCATGCGGGGGGTACCCGTCTTTTTAACATTTGCTCTTGTCTGTTTTGTCCTGCTCCTGGAATTTAAATTTCCAGATATCTTTTTATTTGATGAAGTTTTTGTTCCTGACTTTTTATTACCAGAAGCCATCTCTTACCTCTTCTTCCATTATTCTAAACAATATCCTATGGAATTTTACTATCATTTATACAATTAATCAAGTCATAGAGTTTTTTTAAAGCGTCAGCCATTCCTCCTGATGCAGTTATTATTCCCGCGCGAACAGCTTCATTTCCTACCAGTACTGATCCAACATCCTTTGTAAGTTCAGCAGTATTGAACATGTATTTCTTGAAATCATCATGGGAAATATCTGAATGTACAACCGTAAAATCTATTATACGATCCTGCATTTTCTCAATATATTCAAAATTCTGCTTCACGCCAAGCACAGCAGTGCTCGTCCGTATAGGATGAACCACCATAGTCGCGGTCGGAACTATAAATGAGGCATCTCCGGAAGTTGCCAGAGGGACTCCTATAGAATGCCCCCCGCCAAGCACCAGTGTCACAACCGGCTTTGACAGACTTGCAAACATTTCCGAAATCGCAAGTCCCGACTCAACATCACCGCCAACTGTATTTATAAGCACCAACACGCCTTTTATCTCACGGCAGTTCTCCGCCTGTGCAACCGCTGGAAGAAGATCCTCATAGCTCGTACTCTTCACACCCACGGGCAGTTTTTCATGTCCTTCTATCTCTCCATATATTCCACACAACAGAATATAGCCATCATCTCCGCACTCCATAATGTGGCAATTCTTCCCTGCCTTTATTCTGTCCTCTATTTTTCTTAGATTCGCTCCTGCCGCCATGTTCTCGGAACTATCATTCATATAACCATACCAGCTTTCCACTCAAAAATTAAGAAGGGGGATCGCCCCCCTTCTCATATAGTAATATGAAAATATTTGTTTTTTTATTCAGCGCCAGGCTGTCGAAATATTTCTATAATATATTACATGACAAGCACGATATCATTTTCGTCCTTGAGTGCGCTTGCTGGAATGTAGTTCGACTTAAATGTCTCTCCGTTCACTGTCATACTCTGGAAACCGCTCTCATGTCCATCCGGATTCTGTACCTTGATGGAAAGTTTCTTGCCTCTGAACACCTTCTCAATCTCAAACTCCTTCCAGTCTGATGGAACTGAAGGTGCGATCTTGATTCCGCCAAAGTCAGGTCTCATACCCATGATACCCTCAACGCAGCCAACCATACAGGTTGATGCTGTACCTGTGAGCCAATGTACATGAGCACGTCCCTCAAATGGACTTCCCACAGATTCTGTAAACTGTCCATGGCAATATGGCTCAAGCTTTCTGATCTCTGCCTTATCATTCATGGATGCAGGTGAGCTCTCATTGAAATATTCGAACGCTCTGTTTCCATGTCCCATTAGTGCCTCGGCAAGTATGATCCAGCCCTGTGGCTGTGAGAATATACCTGCATTCTCCTTTGTTCCTGCATTGAACAGAAGCATTAGTGCTCCATCAAATGCGTGCTCTCTGTATGGAGGGAACATAAGTCTTACACCATACTCTGTGTTGAGTTCTCTATGAACGGACTCAAGTGCAAGCTCGGACTGCTCTCTTGTTGCAAGTCCGCTTATAACTGCCCATGACTGAGGATTCAGCCACATGCTTGCCTCTGGATCATTCTTTGAACCGATGACCTGTCCGCCCTCTTTGTATCCACGGATAAATCTGTCGTCCTCCCAGCACTTCTTCTGGATGGTCTCCCCCATCTTATACTGAATGCTATTGACGTAATCTATGTACTCTGCGTCATTCTTCATCTCTGCAAAATACTTGATAACCGTCATCGCATAGTAGAGCTGCATGGCAACAAATGTTGACTCTCCTCTCTTTCCAAGTCTCAGACAGTCATTCCAGTCTGCCCAGAGTCCTGCCGGCATACCGTTGTCTCCAAGTCTGTTCATAGAGAAATCGATCGCTCTCTTAAGGTGCTCATATACAGTACCTTCATCCTTGTTGGCAAATGGAATAACCTCATCTATGAAGTCAAGATTACCTGACTCCGCAATATACTTGTATACAGTTGGGAACAACCACAGCGCGTCATCTGCACGATATGCAGGATGTCCGGTCTCCTGTACATATGAAGGATCATCTGGTGTGTCCTCATGTCCTGCATTGTGTGTGAACTTTACAAGTGGAAGTCCGCCGCCGTTGTCTACCTGTGCTGACAACATAAATCTGATCTTCTCAAGAGCCATCTCAGGAGCAAGGTGAATAACGCCCTGGATATCCTGAACTGTATCTCTGTATCCATATCCGTTTCTCAGACCGCAATATGAGAATGATGCAGCTCTTGACCATATGAATGTCATGAAACACTGGTATGCATTCCATGTATTTACCATATTGTTGAATGAATCACTTGGTGTATGTACCTGGAAGTTGTTGAGCTTTGAATGCCAGTACTCTATCAGCTCATCAAGTTCCTCCTTACATGCTGCAGCAGGATCTGAATATCCGGCTATGACAGCATTTGCAGCATCATTGTCCTTCATTCCAACTATAAATGCAAAATCCTTCGACTCGCACGGAGCAAGTGTGAACTTTGTCTGAAGTCCTCCGCAGGCATTGCTGTTGTAGTTAAGCTTGTTGCCAAGATCACCATTTATAACTCCAACAGGATCACCATAACCGTGATATCTTCCAAGGAATTCCTCCTTGTCACCGCAGTATGATGCGACATCACTTCCAGCAATTGCAAAGAATCTTCTGTTGGCCTTGCTTCCGTTGATCTCTGCCTTCTCAACATTCTCGTTGATGACCTGAAGGATCTTGTTGTTATCCATGAAATATGTTCTTGTTATAAAGAGTGTGTACTGAAGATTTACCTGATCCTGTTCATAGTTACAGTCATTTGTAAACTCGCAGTATCCGATTGCTGACAGATTACGTGGTCTGTCCGAATTGTTGGTAACTCTTACCTTCCATACTTCATGAGTCTTGTTAAGTGGAACATAATACAGTACCTCTGACTTGATATCAGAATACTCTGCATACATCTTTGTATATGCCGTTCCATGGTGACACTCGCTCTTGTATACATCAAGACTCTTGCCAACCGGCTGCCATGATGCTGACCAATAATCCTTTGTATCATCATCACGAATATATATATATCTTCCAGGCTGGTCAAAGCTGTTAAATATGTATCTAAGTATTCTTCCGTTTGCTCCTGACTTTTCAAAGCTGTAGCCACCTGCATTGTTGGAGATTATAGCTCCATATTCCGGTGAACCGAGGTAGTTTGCCCAAGGTGCCGGTGTGTCTGGTCTGTCAATTACATACTCTTTGTGCTGTTCGTCAAAATAACCGTATTTCATATGTTCCCCCTTAAATCTGTTTTAACATTTATTTTAGTTTGTTTTCTTTCTGTCTGCCTTTATTTACTGCATTTATTGCAGTTATTAGAATGCCCCGGAACCGGTCATATGACCGACCGGCTTCGAGACATCAGATTTACCCTTATAAAATAATATCAAATACCCTTATAGTTAGTAATTATTTACTGTACATCCTTGAGGCTCAGGCTTATTCTTCCTGCTCTCTCATCGATCTTGATGACCTTTACGTCAACCTCATCGCCAACATTTACAACATCCTCAACCTTTGCAACTCTCTTATCTGAAAGCTTTGAGATGTGGATGAGTCCGTCCTTGTTCGGTGCAAGTGATACGATAGCTCCGCAGTCGATAACCTTAACGACCTTGCCATGGTAGTTCTTGCCAACCTCAAGAGGCTCTACGATCATGTTGATCATCTCTATGGCCTTGTCCATACCCGCCTGCTCTACGCCGCAGATAGAGATTCTTCCCTCATCATCGATATCGATCTTGACACCTGTCTCCTCGATGATAGTGTTGATAGTCTTACCTCTCTGTCCGATAACCTCACCGATCTTCTCTGGATCGATCTTGATCTGCTTGATCTTTGGTGCGAACTCATTGACTGTTGGTCTTGGAGCTGCGATAGCCGGCTTCATACATGTCTCCATGATAAAGAGTCTTGCCTCACGTGTTCTTGCGATGGCCTCCTCAACGATTGGTCTTGTAAGTCCGTGGATCTTGATATCCATCTGGATAGCTGTGATACCTTCTGTAGTACCTGTTACCTTAAAGTCCATATCTCCAAAGAAATCCTCAAGTCCCTGGATATCTGTGAGAACGATATAATCGTCATCTGTATCACCTGTTACAAGTCCGCATGAGATACCTGCAACCATAGCCTTGATAGGGACACCGGCAGCCATAAGTGACATACATGATGAACATGTTGATGCCATTGATGTTGAACCGTTTGACTCAAATGTCTCTGATACTGTTCTGATAGCATATGGGAACTCCTCCTCGCTTGGAAGCACTGGAAGAAGTGCTCTCTCAGCAAGTGCACCGTGTCCGATCTCTCTACGTCCTGGTCCTCTTGAAACCTTTGTCTCTCCTACTGAGTAAGCAGGGAAGTTATAGTGGTGCATATATCTCTTTGTTGTAACATTCTCATCAAGTCCATCAACTCTCTGGATCTCAGAAAGTGGAGCAAGTGTACATACGTTACATATCTGTGTCTGTCCTCTCGTGAACATAGCTGAACCGTGAACTCTAGGAATGATGTCAACCTCAGCAGCAAGCGGTCTGATCTGGTTGATAGCTCGTCCATCAGGTCTCTTGTGATCCTTGAGGATCATCTTTCTCACCGTCTTCTTCTGATACTGGTATATAGCATCAGGAAGTACTGCAAGCCACTCCTCGTTGTCTGCAAATGCCTCCTCAAGCTTCTCTGTTATCTGTCTGATATTCTCCTCACGAACCTGCTTCTCATCTGAGAATACAGCATCCTCCATAGCTGCTGGTGGAACGATCTCCTTGATTGCTGCAAAGAGCTCCTCTGGAACTGCACAGCTTACATATGAATGCTTTGGCTTTCCAACCTCAGCTACTATCTCATTGATAAATGCGATGATGTCCTGGTTGATATCATGAGCCATGTAAATAGCCTCGATCATCTTAGCTTCTGGTACTATGTTTGCACCAGCCTCGATCATGATAACCTTCTGTGATGTAGATGCAACTGTGAGCTTCAGATCGCCCTCATCCCACTGCTTCTGTGTTGGGTTGATGATGAACTCTCCATCAATAAGACCTACCTGTGTCATGGCACATGGTCCGTCAAATGGAACGTCTGATATACATGTTGCGATAGATGATCCGAGCATTGCCACCAGCTCTGGTCTGCACTCTGGATCTACTGACATAACAAGGTTGTTAAGTGTTACGTCATTTCTATAGTCCTTAGGGAAAAGTGGTCTCATAGGTCTATCGATTACTCGTGATGTGAGGACAGCGTTCTCTGATGCCTTTCCCTCTCTCTTGTTGAATCCTCCAGGTATCTTTCCAACTGAATATAACTTCTCCTCATACTCTACGGAAAGCGGGAAGAAATCGATTCCGTCTCTTGGCTTCTCTGAAGCTGTACATGTTGAAAGCACTGTTGTGTCACCGTACTTGATAAATGCAGCGCCATTTGCCTGTGCAGCTACTCTGCCTATATCGACTGTGAGCATTCTGCCTGCGATCTCTTTCTGGTATCTCTTGAATTCCTTACTCATCTCAAAATCTCCTTGATTATATTATTTGTATTGTGGAAGACGTCGAAACAACTATAAAAAACACCATGTCTCAACTTCTTTTCAGCACTCTGATTCAATCACCCACGATATTCTTTATAGAAGTCTCGATATGTCATTCCACAATCTTTTAAATTTTAGCATACGAATATAAAAAATACAATATCCAAAGGTGTGTACTTATAAAAAAAGGCTTATAAAAAAGAACCATGTGCTGCCACATGGTTCTCATAATTGTTATTTTATTAAAGCCCGAATAGAAATTCTTAAACTAGAATTACTTTCTGAGTCCAAGGCTCTCGATAAGCTTTCTGTATGCCTCGATATCCTTGCTCTTGAGGTATGCAAGAAGGTTTCTTCTCTGACCAACCATCTTAAGAAGACCACGGTTTGAGTGATGATCCTTTGGATTAGCCTTGAAATGTCCGTTGAGGTCATTGATTCTTGCTGTAAGAAGTGCGATCTGAACCTCTGTTGAACCTGTGTCGTTTGCATCCTTGCCGTACTTAGCTACGATTTCCTGCTTCTGCTCTTTTGTTATCATAATAACAATCCTCCTATAAAATAAATATACATGGCTGACACCGGGCAAAAGGTCTAGAGGTATCCTCAAACTAAGTGTCAGCTGACCTTGTGTAGAATAACATATGTGTGTTTGTTTGTAAAGGGAGAATTATTCTACATATTATTATCCTCTACTATTATTGTTTCATATTGCAGAACTACTCTGCTATTTCATATTGCAAGAACGCATAATGAAGTCTTGTTCCCTCCGATATATTTTCTGGAAGTAATGCTCTTGCAACGAGCTTAGTCTCACCATCCGGCTCATTCTCATCAACCAGATTATCGTAATCTCCATCTATAGATTTTACTATGTAATATTTTTCCATCTTCTTCACCTTATATCAGCTATATATTTCGCCGTGCCCTTCCACTATCTATTGATCAACACCTGACATTACTTGTATATTTTGACGCCTGCCGTTCAGCATTATTTGTATATTCTAATACATACTATTCGACATTACAAGGTTCACCATCTCAACTTATTCCTTGTTATCATAAACTTATGTATGCTATAATAATTCGCGCAGGCTTTGCACATACATATCCGGCAGTGCATTTGTCTGAAATGAAGTGGTAACTATACCACGTTTTAAAGGAGACATATTATGGCAGGTTCTACCATAGGAAATAAATTCACTATCACAACATGGGGAGAATCTCATGGAAAGGCTCTGGGAGTTGTTGTTGACGGATGTCCGGCAGGACTTCCGCTTTGCGAGGAGGATATCCAGATATTTCTCGACAGGAGAAAGCCGGGATTTTCGCAGTTCTCAACTCCAAGAAAAGAATCTGACACCGTTGAGATATTATCAGGAATTTTCGAGGGAAAGACAACAGGAACACCTATATCAATGATGGTGAGGAACACTTCACAGCGCTCCGGGGATTACGGAGATATCGCCACATATTATAGACCAGGGCATGCAGACTACACTTTTGATCAGAAGTATGGTTTCCGGGATTACCGTGGAGGCGGTCGTTCCTCCGGACGGGAGACCATTGGCAGGGGTGCCGCAGGTGCGATCGCATCTAAGATACTTAAGGAACTGGGAATCAACATAACTACATATGTATCTTCCATCGGTGATGTACATATAGACAAAAACAATTTTGATGCAGACTATATTCTCAAAAACGATCTTAACATACCTGATCCAGCTGCTTATACCAGGGCATCTTCTCTTCTTGAGGATTGCATGGCTGGAAACGACTCCATAGGCTCAAGTGTTGAATGTATCGTCCACGGAATGCCTGCAGGAATCGGAGAACCAGTATTTGACAAACTAGACGCATGTCTGGCGAAGGCCATCATGTCCATCGGAGCTGTCAAGGCAGTGGAAATTGGCGAGGGCACAGAGGTTTCTGAGAGCAGAGGATCATACAATAACGACGAATTCACCATGAAAGACGGCAAAGTCTCAAAAAGTACAAACCATGCCGGTGGAATTCTGGGCGGCATGAGTGATGGCTCAGACATCGTGCTGAAGGCTCATTTCAAGCCTACTCCGTCAATTGCCTCCACACAAAATACCGTCAACAAATCCGGGGAAGACATCGAGGTGTCCATAAGAGGCCGCCACGATCCGATTATCGGCCCAAGAGCCGTTGTTGTTGTCGAATCGATGACCGCCCTCACTATTCTGGATCTGTTATTTGAGAACATGTCATCGAGAATTGACAAGATTGTGGAATTTTATAACGACTGAAGAATTAAGAAATAAAATTATGCTTGGCATTCAACATCAAAAAAAGATATGTCCAACCACCTGTTTGCAGGTACACGGACATATCTTTTTTTCATCTCCATATATTATTCAAAGACTATATAAAATACAGCTTACAACTATTCATCTTTTTTCTTAGGCTTGTTAATCACATAAAGTCCAAGTCCAACTATCACACCGCCACCAATGATATTTCCGAGGGTAACCGGAAGAAGGTTCTTTCCAAAAAAATTACCTATAGTCAACTGGTCGCTTATCTGCTGGGCCGTATAGCCATAAAGCTCACATGCTTTGTCGACATATTTGCTGTTTGATGCAGCCATGATTCCAGCCGGAATATAATACATATTGGCAACGCAATGCTCGAAGCCTGATATAACAAATACCATGATCGGGAAAAAACACGCAAATATCTTACCTATTATATCCTTTGCTGATGATGCCATAAGGACAGCAACACACACAAGGATATTGCACATTATTCCTGATACAAAGGCATTTCCAAAATCAAGCCCAGTCTTGCCCATGGCAACCTTGATAGTGTAGGCACCGAGGCCGCCGGCTGAATTGTCAAACTGTCCGCTTCCATATATCAGAGAATCTGTAA
>ERZ779992.237-NODE-237-length-42987-cov-3.348365_pt1 | contig 42987 bp, 37 predicted proteins | sample MGYA00511934_ERZ779992 | MGnify/ENA primary metagenome ERZ779992 (study PRJEB29588, sample SAMEA2163248) | human gut metagenome | biome: human gut; feature: human-associated habitat; material: faeces | place: Denmark | collected 2008/2010 ...
ATGGACTTTGACCGAGCCTACGAAGCGAAGAAGCATATCACCGATTATGTGTTCAGCGACAGCAAGGCCGAACGCCAATTTGCTCACGACTTGGACGAAGCAAGTGAAGTGGTGGTATATGCCAAGTTGCCACGAACTTTTCAAATCCCGACACCCGTTGGCAACTATGCTCCCGACTGGGCTATCGCTATGAAGAAAAACGATGTGAAACATATCTTTTTCATAGCTGAGACCAAAGGCTCAATGTCATCAATGGACTTGTCAGCTATCGAAAAAGCTAAAATCAACTGTGCGGAAAAATTATTCAACTCTATTTCCACAGCCAATGTGAAGTACCATAAGGTCGCTACCTATCAGGATTTGATAGATGGTATGAATGCGATAGGCTGAGAATACGATTTCGGCGTTCACCTTCAACAGATGAACGCCGAAATTACACATCAGCTTTGAGGTGGAAGTATAAAGCTATATCTCCATATTCTTGCAATTCCTTCAGAATTATCGTGCAGATAATTTTTACACATCGGGTATATAATACTAATGTTCTTCTCGTAACCTTTTTCCCATAAAAAGAATAATGCTAGACCCAACGCTTGTGGCTTGCTTGATAAAGGGGCTAGATACAAATTTGTATACGGATTATTTTGGACATACTCCTTTATAATTTGAGCAGTAACAAAAGGATCATATGCTGGTGCATATATATTCATATCCATATCTCTAAAACATTCAGAACCTAATGCTGGTTCCGCACCAAATGCTCTATATACATTTTCTTGAAACATGCCAGGACTTATTGAAGGGAAGCCATATAATAGAACCTTTTTTGCTGTTTTCTTTTTATTCGCAACATCAACAATGCGACTATGGTCATATCCAGCAGCAATGATTAGCATATCATTGTCCATTTTTGACATATGAGTTCCAGACATACCATAAATCTGTTTTACTTCATAAAAGTTATCTGAAAACTGAGTATCTTCAGATTTTTTATATTTTAAAGGCTCTGTATATATAATATCCAGATGATTTACTCCTTTTGAGTTTAGATATCTAATTAAAAATAGCAAATCTGGAATTAGAAATCCTGTAGCATCAATACATATTTCTTTGTCATTAACATCAATATTATTAGCCATCCCCATCATAATATCATAATTCTCGTCTGAATCAATGATAATTTTGCAATGACCTTCTAAAAGTTTATTATTCTCTTCTTCTTTGGTTACAATCCATATATTCTTTTTGGTTTTTATTTTTGTTGGAGGGAGTATAATTCGTTCAGAATTAATAAATGAAGATATGTAATAATCATATTCCTCAATTGAAGAAAGTTCATCAAGTGAGGAATAACTGTGCTTATATAAATATGTAAAATTCATTTCATTAAAATAGTTGCAATTCCCAAAAGTCAGCCTGTTCATCTTGTTGACTAAATGGATATATGTATTGTTTTACTTTTTTATTTATATAGTCTTTATAATCCATATGCCTTTCTGGATTAAAAATCATTTCTGCATCTTCAGAAGAAAGAGCAACCAGTCCTCTTTTTGCCAAAGACAATTCCCACTTGGGAATTAAAATGGAATTTAGCATATATACGGAGTTCTTTATGTTGGTATTCTTTACTCTTCTTTCGTCAGTTTTAACAAAATACGAATACCTTTCCAATAATTCAAAAATCGTTCTTGCTTTCTCTGACATACTTTCTTTTGAAATCGAAAATATATTGATAGAACACTGTGGCGGAAGATCTGTAAATCTTAATGATTGCAGATAATTCCCTAAACGCACAACAGCATCAACAGCTCGACTTTGATTAGATGAGGGAATTCTGTTTTCCTCAAAAAACCAATTATAAGTTGTTTCAATAGCAGCCTTTTGAGATTTAATAGTTAATTTGCGATTTTCTACGAATGGAATTTTTCCACTTTCAAAATACTGAGTATTATATGCAGCCTTTAATAAACGTAATATTGTACGAGGTGTACCACATGAAAGTTTTACAAGTTTCTTAAATCCATAATAAGGTATATCAACACGTCCTTCTCTAGCAATAGTATCAATAATATCTTGTTTATATTTATCCAAATACTTGAATTGCTCAGTCTCTTTTGACTTTGTTTCATAATAAAGTCTTGCAGATGTATTTATTACTTCGGAATCTTGAATCAAACTTTTGCTTTTATCTTTAATACGTCGATAAATCAATACAACATTTGTTCTTTCAATGATATAATCATCAATGAAAGTTATATTATGGATAATAGTATCAATATCCTTTTCAGACAGACCGCTATTTCTTATATGTTTTAGATTGCTACGCAATCGATGTATGTAAGCACGAGATTGAGTATCTTTCTTTTTATATACTTTATCAAGAGTGTTTTCATTTGTCTGATCTTCTATGAACTCTTCAATCTTAAAATCCTTATATAAGGTCAAACCGCTATTGTATAGTCTTCTTTCGCAAATTTTGGTTATATATTTTTCGTAGTCTTCTTCCTGTAGTTCGCGTAAAAAGTCATCAAGAACAACTTTCTCAAATTCTGAACCATCATGATTTTCCTCTACTCCTCCTAATGTCTTATATGTGCGTATGCCATACGGACGTGTTCCCACACGGAAAGTACAGGCGACAGGTTTTTCTCTTAATAATGTTTGAATTAGTTGTTGTTGTGTCTCAGAGAAATTTTCTAACTCGTCAATTAAATAAAGTATATATTTGTCTTTAAAGAAAGGAATTTTTTCTTTTAAAAGAGCTGGGTATTCATATGATAGTTTTGCAATAGGTAATAATATTTCTACAATAGGGGTTTTCTTCCCTTGAAAAATAAAATTTTGGACCTCATATTCTACATTCCTTTGTAATAGAAGGAAGTAATCGCTTAATTCTGTGAAAGTATTGATTTTTACCTCATGTTTCGAGAATAATCTTAATACATTATTAATGAAATCTGATTCGTTAAAATCAACTATCAGATTGTTTTTTTGTAAGTCTATTAGAATAGATGTTATTCGTTCGCCAATCCATAATTCCCAATAATACGCATATAATGTAGCCCAAATGTCATCAGATACGCCTTTTCCACTGAATTTATCTGCATTAAATCCACTACATCTAATATATACTCCTATAAATTTATCTTTTACTAAACCTTCATTAATGGGTTTTGTTATCTTTTGGAGTTCATAAGAGAAATATTTCATTATATGAGTTTTTCCACTTCCTTTACTACCAACTATAATCATTGGCATAAGAGTTTCTGGCTTTATTAAATTATAAAAGCCATGTTCCTTTATATCTACCCAGTAACGATATATTTCGTCATCTGTATAATCTACAGCTTTTGTAATATCAAAAGGATTATTTATCATATCAATACACTTTATTATATCGTTTGAAAATTGGTTTCCAAATAGTATTGTCTTCGTCGTACCAGATAATAGGTAAAGTATTATCCGGAGTATTATGATGCATACTTAATAAAAGTTGACAATCGCCAAATCCTAATGAATGTTGCGGAGAATGCAAAAGCTTATATCCATGCTTATATGCTATATTCTTCGCCTCTGCTCGTTTGTACTTATCGTCGTCGAAAAATCTAGATTGTTCACTAAAACATCGATAACTTTCATCAAGTTCTACGACAGCATTTGCTTGATTATATAATCCGCTATTTCGTATAACTTGAATACCCTTAGACATCCCAAAAATCATAAAATATGAAATTTCTGCATCTTTTACGATATTGCGCAAATGTTGTACACAACGTTTGACATTGGAATCATTTGATGTTGCTTGCTTTCCACTACCACATAGGTCATCAATAAAAACATAATGTTTTACATCTTTGTATGAATCCCTTAATTTACTGTTCCCATTTTTATCATATTCAACAACGTCATCCGTATTTATAAACAAGTCTTTAGGAATTTTGTTTTCTTGTCTAAAATAGTATAATAAATGCACTCCACTTTCTGAAGGATTACCAACACCTAAAAAACGTGTTGACATTAACTCCTTTTTAAATGAAGACTCAATAATATTGGAATCTAATGTGTTGTTATTATCTTTTCTGATCTGTTCAATAATAGGATATCTATATAAATCCCTATATAGAGCCTTTAGTAGATTTCTAATACTTGACGAGCTAAAATACATTAGTCTTGACAGTATATACAAAGCGTAGTTTTTCTCATTGTCATCGTCAAAGTTATCTAACCATTCCATAATCTTTGGGCCTTGAACTCTATTTTCCCATATTGTAGAGTTTAAAACCTCAATTTGTTTGCCATATTTCGAACTTAGGAAATCCATAGATGTAATTATTTATTAAAAACCAATACCCATTCACAAGAGATACGGCTTGCTGTTTTATTTCTTTTTGTCATTAAGCCATATGATTTAATGTCATCAATTAACTTAAATTGCAACCTTAATCCTTTAGATGTTATATATGTTGTTAAATAGTCTTGTGTATCAAAAGGGCGACCGCATACAGTGTTATTCCCTATGACAATAATCATATATCCACCTGATTTTAGAACTCTTACAGACTCATCAATGGCAGATTTCATTTCATTCAGATAGTTCCCCACAATGAACGCTCTTTCATTTTTCCCTTCATTATATAGGGATGTTAGTACATCATCTGCAGCTTGAATATTGGTTATGACTCTAAACATATCTGTTTTATGATAATCTTCTCTACCTATATTTTGCTTATTTAAGAGACGAATGTCCTCGCTGTTCTTTGTGCCAAGCCAATATAAATTAAGCCATGATGAACGAATATATTTTTGGGCACCAGCATATGGTGGTGATGTTAAAATCAAATCAACACTTTCGTCTTGCAATATTTCTTTGCTTCCAATCTCTTTTGTTAGTAATCTTGCATCGTTTGATATAACCTCAGATGTTATCCCTTTAGAATATACATCCTTAAGAGATTCAATCCGATTTATATTTAATTGACATATATTCTCAAACTTATCATATACATCAATATTTTCCAAAGTCTTTAACTTAAATCTTGCAGACTCCATTCTTTCTGGGTTTTGTGCAAAACGTTCAGGATTTAATTTTACGGGTACAGAAATACTTGGGTCAGCAAAGCTAACTTTCTTTACTAAATTAGAAAGACACATCATAAAGAAATCTTGCTGTTTTGCATCTCTTACTTTTTTAATGGCACATTCCAAATGCCATAATTGCGAAATTGTGCTTTTTGAGAACCAGCGAGATATAGACGGTGTATCCAAACATTCATTAGTATTAAATCGTTTCGCTCTAGAAATAATGGTCCCGAGTGTTTTTTGTAAATCTTCCTTTTTTATGTAGGTCGTTTTTACCTTAGAGATTAAACATGCTAGGGGATTAGCATCTGCACCTTTAGCATTTCTGCCACTAATGTTTGCTTCTAACATAACGGTTCCTGTTCCACAAAATGGATCTAGAACAACTCCATTTTCAGGACAGAAATAGTCTGTTTGTAGAAAAAAATATGGAATATGACAAAGTAATTTTGCTGGATAAGAATGAATTAGATGAGAATAACGTTCTGTAGAATTAAATTCGGATACAATCTCCCGAAAATTGATACGAATGGGTTCTTCATTCCGAGTGTATTTGGAATGAAAGGTTTCTATGAGCTTTATTATTTCATTGTTCTTATTCAATGTTTATCTATTAGTATTTGATAAATTACGTTCCAAAGTTACGAAAATTTATTGGTTGTTGAGTGCGAGATGGGTAAAAATAATCTTTTAAGATTTTTATAAGGTCAACAATATGGTAGTTTGAATACAATTTTGTATCTTTGCCTTTAGGATAATCGTTCTTTTGATAAAATGCAAAGCTGGACAGAATATAGAACTTTGCTCGTTTCTAAATCGTTACCTATCTAAAACCAAGTGACTGCAACTTGTTTGTTTTCAGGGAGAAGAAAAATCCAAAATGTCTGCTCGTATGCGGAGTGATTTTTTTCCCAATCCCTGTTTCTTCCCGGCATCGCTTGATTAACAGCCTGACGGATTGTGAGGACAGCCTGTTTCCTAACCTATTTATGAAAAAACATTCGGAAGGAGCAAACAGACGTTGATATTGCCTGAGTATTTTTAACACCTCCACAGAACAAATCTGTATGACCCGTTCCTTGCTACCTTTTCCAAAAACTTTAATAGTTGCCTGCTTTAAGTCAACGGCATCACATGACAACTCGCACAATTCGGAAACGCGGATACCGGTGGCAAATAAAAGTTCTACAACCGCAATATCCCTTGTCTGTGCCTTATAGGCATAATCGCCCGTATCAGGATTATCCGCCCTTAATTTGTAAAGATATTTAAGTATCTCTTTCACCTCATTGCACGTCATTACCATCGGAAGAACATAAGGCTCTTTAAAGTGAATACGCAATTTTCTGAAAGGGTTCAGAAAGTCATCATGCTCAAAATCATAGTAGTTAAACAGAGCCTTCAGGGATGCCAGTTTTCTCTTCACCGTTTTAGGCTTGTAAGTCGATATATGTTGCAGGTACGTTTTCAGCATATCTTTTGACACCTGCTCAAATATAACCGAAGGATACAACTCATGAATATACCTATTAAACATATACAAGTCAGAACGATAAGCATAAATTGTCTTTTCATTCAAGTTCTTTTCATATTGACAATGGAAAAGAAAATCTGAAATAACCTGCTCTACTGCTGTCTTCCGGCAATAACTCATATCCGATTTCATCATAATTTTATGGATTATAGTTTTTCCTGCGAAGAAACTACATTTCAAATTCAATTACCTATAAATCAGGATGTAATATTTACAATGAATAACTGATAACTTGAAATTATACTAAATCCGTGATAATGAATGCTACAAACGATTACACTTCGATACCGTATGCGAATAGAGAGGAGGAATTAAAATCATTGTCATTATCAATTTCTAATGAGAACATTATTATACTTTTAGCAAATAATGCTTGTGGAGTTAGTTCTTTCTTAACTTCTCGCATAGTAGGCATGAACATATTCAAATCATTTTATATAGATATCACTGTTTCAACTAATCCTTTAAAGCTTTTACTTTCTGAGATAATGGCAGATTCAGAAGGTGGTAAAATATTACAAGTCATTGCAAATTCTCTATGGGGAGAAAGATCTTCATCAATTTTATCTAATCTAATAAAAGAAATACCTTATGCCGGTGGACTACTTTCAACCTTATTAGAGAAAAAATCAATAGCAAATATTTATACAGGTGATTATTCATGTGTCCATGTCGAATTACTGCAAAACTATTTGTTACGATTAGCAGAATCTCAAGATAAACATATATTACTAATCATAGACAATGCGCAAAAAGCCAATGAAAATATTCTTTCTTTTTTTAGACTACTAAACAAACTTAATTCTAAGATACATATATTATTTACAATTACAGACACTAAAAGTGCTGAATATCTTAAACTTAAAAACTCAATTACTATAGAAGAAAATAAATCGCCTTGTGAGATACAATTTTCCCAGCCTACAAAAAAATTAGTATGCGAAATAGCCAAACTATTCAATAAGGAACTAGATAATAATAAGGCGGAGTATATCTTACTTTCTTCTAATTACAATATTCATCAAATCTTACAATTGTTAACCAATGATAAAACTATAACAGTTGATCAGTTGTCACTATTGGATAAAGAAATAATTAGTTTACTTTCTATTTGTTATTACGGGCTTTCTATGATTGAATTAACATCAATCCTATTATTAAATGAAAAAATTTACCATCAACATTTACAAGATGAAGTTAATTCATCTATATTGAAATTAAAAGAATATTCTTTAATTAAGCAGAAGCATACTAGAACCGAAATATATACAATAAATGGTTCTAATAACCCTATATCTAAAGAAATATTAAACGAGCATATTGTTAATTTATACAATGAAACATTAGTCCTCGAATATTTTAACAACAAAAGTATTTTCAATCTCTCTTATGACGAGATAATGTTAGGATATAGAATAGCTAAAAAACATAATTTTATTAATAAAACAACCAACTATGCACGGTGTATTCTAAAAAAAACTTTATGTAGCGGGGAAAATTTGAAAAATGATATTTTTAATGATGCACAATTAAACACCAATGATTATAATAATATAATGACCGCTGCTATTTATTATAGTAAACAGCGAGAATTTTCCAATGCTTTGGCTTGTCTAGAAAAGAATAATAATTGCAATAATCATGATTACAACAAATTAAAAGCTGTTTTACTTGATAGAGTAAGACGATTAGATGAATCTATTCCAGAACTGAATAAATGCATTGAGAAAGAAAATGATAAAACTCATAAAGCAATATTGCTAAGTTATTTGGCTACATCCCTATTGCATTCAAACAAAATAAAAGAAGCACAGGAACTTTTTATAAAATGGAATGAAAAATTAAAAGGATGTAGAAATTATGGTTACTTTCTAAGAACTATGGCATCAGCTTTCTGTGACGGGAGATTTTTTTTAGAAGAAGCCTTGCTGAATTTTAAACTAAATGAAGATGATTTTGGTTATTATAGTACACTTTGCAATTATGGTTATTCTCTTATGATTCACAATCAAATATTAGAGGCATACAGCAAATTGGAAGAAGCGGAGAATGGACTAAAAAAATACGGTACAAATATGTGCCATATCATTTATAATGACTTAGGAGTCTGTCTTCTTTTAATGAAAGATAGTAATAGAATAAATGATGCCATCATATATTTTAAGCTATCAATCGTTTATAGTAAAAATAAAATGCCACGACTTTTTGCCAATATTAACCTAGCCTGTTGCTATGCATTTATTAAGCAAACAGACAAAGCTGTAGCTATAATCAGGGAGTTAGAAAAAGAAGTTGATAGTCATGAATTAGATAGGGTGAGAGAGAAATATTATGCGAATCGTATTTTTTTAGAATATGCCTCTGGAAATATGAATCTCAAAGATTTTATTGAACTGAATGAGTTATTCCCCGATAGATATGCACCGGAAAGGTCACATGACCGCTGTTTGTTTTATCAAAAGGTTATGGAGAATAATATTCCCTTTTCATATGATATGCTAACAGAACTTTATTCTCCATGCGGTCTTGTATATTGGTTTGTAGATCCTTTAAAACTGCTTTCCAATCATATCCTTGATTATACCTTGTCTGTATAGACTAGAATAGATAATATTAGAAAGTAAACTGTCATAATTTATACCTAATTGTTTAGCAGCCAGTGATATTGTAGAATGTTCTCCTAGATTACAACATACATTAAATTCTAGGAATTTTATTTTTTTTGTCTCTGAATCAACGATATAATCAAATCTTGTATAATCTAATGGTTGTATTAGTTTATACATTCTCTCTGATTTATGGTGTATCTCGGTTTCTAGATTTGGATCTGTATTAATTGTTCTTGTTAATCCTCCCATAATTTTCCGTTTCTGTTCATAAGTAACAATATTTCCCTTCAATATGGATTCTTCTTTAATGCAAGGGAGGAATATCGGTTTTTTGAAATTGTTTAAAACCGGAGATGTATAGTAGGTTCCATTTACGTACTCTTCTAATATAGCATCCTGATTATTTTTGTGGAGATATAATATACGCTCTTGTGCTTCTTTCCAGTTCAAGCATAAAGAATCTTCATCTATATATTTAGAGGCTGCGCCAAATCTTGGTTTTACAAAGTATGGACCTGGAAAATTTGCTGCATGAAGTTTTTCATTTCTATTATATACATTCCACTTTGGTGTATCTATCCCTGCATACTTCGCCATCATTTTAGCCAAATGTTTATCTTCCGCTAAAGCTCTTATATTAGGTGTAGCACCCAAATATGGAATTCTATGGTATTCCGCAACTGCTGAAACAAATATTTCTGAATTATTAAAAGGCAACCTATTATAAAGGCTGAAAATATAGTCAAATTTATTAGACAATTCGCTACTAACAGCACTGTAATATCATTAGTTGAAACTAATCTGGAAAAGTTTTCTTTAAGAAAAGTATATATTCTATGATGATATACAGCATAAACGGTGTCCATTATTCCCATAGGAATAGGTTCGCCTTCATTTTTAGGTGCGTAATGAGCCAAAAACAAAATTTTCAAATCATCTGTAATGTTCATAATTTCAAGTTATCAGTTATTCATGTTGCAAATTTATATAAATGAATATCAGAAACCAAGTAAACCAACATCAATATTTAGATAATGACACGTAAAGCTATATTGAAGAAATTTAATGAAATCTGAAACATAAAGCTCTTAAGCCTGACTCTCTGATGGTTATCACATCACGAAGATTACATTATTGAATCCTTTGTTTTATAATTTTTTATCTCTATATTTGCAATAGTACTCCAAAAACATGAAATTTTATGTTGTATCAAAAACTCTCTATAGATAATTTCTTGTGTTTCGACCATTTCGATATACAGTTTGCACCTAGTGTGTCCATTATTATTGGACGCAATGGTGCAGGAAAGACCACACTCATTAGAGCTATGGTTTACTCACTTTATTTTATGTTTACGAATGATCGTTCAATGGGGAATGACTTCTTGTCGGCTGGAAATCCTGATTTAAAAATGAAATCTATCAAATATGATGAATTTCATAGAAGAAAAGATTCAGAGGATGTAACTGCTGATGCTAATTTTCATGGACAAATAATTTTTCAAGGAGAAAATATAGAATGGGATATGTATCGCCGTTCAACTAGTGGATCTTCACTTAATCCATCACGCTATAGGCCTGCTTATCAACATCTGATGCAACTGTATAGGAAATATGATGAATTGCCCTTACTTGCATATTTCTCGGATTCTTTTCCGCATACACTCACAAATATATCCTCCTTTGCCAAGCAACAGATGGCTGCAAATGGAAAAACATTACGCAACTTTGGTTATTACCAATGGGATAATGAAACAGCATGTGTGGAAATATGGCAACGACGACTATTAAATTCAATGGCTAAACTAAAACAGCTAGATGATGATACAGACACATTCACACGTAATGAAGTTGCATTTGTTACTAAAAAGTTGACGCAGTTTTCTCTAGTACTTAATCGTGATATATGCGATACTGCTTTTGAGATAGATCGCCTTTTCTATTTATTTGATGAAGAACAAAAACCAGAACTGTGGCTTCGTTTAAAATCAGAACAGGAAATCAAATTTGACAGACTCCCAGCCGGATATAAACGGTTATATTCCATTGTTTTAGATTTGGCATACCGGGCTTATTTGTTAAACAGACGAGTAGATGTAGAACCTACAGGATTAGTTATGATAGACGAAATTGATTTGCACTTACACCCTTCGTTAGAAACAGAAATTGTAAAACGGTTTACACAGACATTCCCAAAATTACAATTCATAATGACTTCCCACTCGCCATTAATAGTAAGCAACTTGTCTCCGGACGAGAAACAAAATAAAATATTCAGACTTGTAGCTGGAGAGAAGCAACCGCATGAATTGCGAGACCTTTTTGGTATTGATTACGATGATGTATTACTGGATTGGATGGGAGGAGTTCCTAGAAACGAGGAGGTGGAATTTCTACAAATGGCAATAAAAAGAGCTATGCAAATGGAAAATACACAACTACTCAACATGCGACGCAAGGAATTAGAAAAAATGGTGGGAGAAAAAAAAGCATCGCAATTAATCAATAAATGGAAGGAAGAATAACCTCGCATCATTAGATATATGTTTTGGATTGATAAGCATAATAAAGGAAAGCGGCGTAAAGGTCACCAAATTGTAAATCGTTTCCTATGTGAAGCGTGGAGTGAACAAGATGGACAATATGTAAATTGCACTTATGCTTCATTTAAGAGAAATCACAAAATGGAGAAATTGCTTTACAGGGAACAGAATGGATTCTGCTGCTATTGCATGAGGTATATGGAAGTAAATCAACACACTTCCTTAGAACATGTGATGCCTCATAACTCTGTAACCAAACAAAACAAGATAGATTTTAAGAAGATTAATTATTATAAACGGTTCAATAAGAATTTTAAACAAAATGTCATTTACAAACATCTAAACGGTACAAGACGAAAATGGCGCAGCGGACCACCATATCCTCATTTTTGCGCTTACGAAAACCTTGTATTGTCATGCAATGGTAGTCTTTTCATTGATGAAGACAAGGAGAAAAAATTATATCCTTCTAAAATGCATTTATGCTGTAATGAGCATAGAGGAAATAAATTGATTGTCCCATTATTTTTCATTCCTAATATAAACGATTTAATTATATACAATAAAAATGGAACTATTGGCATATCGAAAATAGTCAAGTCCTCCCAACGTCAAATTGAACTATCCAATACCATTGAGGATTTAGCATTGGAGCATGAACGTTTAAGAATCATTCGACAAACCTGGTATCATATAGCTACGAGCAGTATATACAGTGTAGAGCAAGTAAAGGCTGCTATTAGTGATGAACCTTTACGAAAAAATATTATGATAGACAGTGGTATTCCACTTAATGTCGTAAACCGCATTAAACACCCTATATACTGGTCCTTATTATGTGAATATTTTTGGTTTTATGAATACTTCACACAATAAATATGCAATCTTCTTAATGGTGCAGTTTGCCTCCTTGACGTCACAAAGAACAATCTGAATGGAGATAAAAATAGGAATACAGAAACTATTATCAACCGTATTATTGTCAGATAGAGCTAAAATTGTCGAATCGTTCCAAAATATCCCATTCATGCTATCACCCACAAGCTATCACTCCAGCTGTTTTGAAATGAATCGAAAATATGACACAGACTACCAATAGAGAATGCTCCCGTCTGGCTTTATCCTAGTGGTAGACAGTCTATTATTGGGATATTCAGTAAATGTGCCTCCTAATAAGATATCATATTCAATGATTTCAAAACAGCTTCTCAATTGTATGCAGAAAAATAGATAGTGAAAAAGTTATATGAGTTTTTTCAAGATATATCCTATCTTCTATAAGCATCCGATAAAGCACCTGTATAAATTATAGAACCATTCATTGAAACCGCTCTTTGTACTCTTTATGTAGTCTTTTGGTAAGGAATGCAACTTCACAGAAGTGTTTGCTTATTTTAAACATATCACCATTGTTTTCATTGAAATTTCGTTGAATACACATAGAACAATAATTCCTTGCTTCACATTTTAAGCATTGTGGAAAATCGCCATGTGTGATATTCCTTAATTTTGAAAAGGCTTCAGATTCATTCCAAATTTGTTTTAAAGGCTGTTGGTTTACATTACCAATAATCATAGATTGCCATCCGGGACAAGGATAAATGTCTCCATTCTCAGCAATGCAAAAACTATTTAAACCAACGCCACATAAAGGTTGTTTAGCATATTTCTCAATATCTAAGTTTTCAAGATAAGGACGTTGTTTTTTTACCCATTCTGAGTAATCAATATCAAATTCTATGATATCTCTAATAACCTGTTCTGTTTCTTTGATGGAAAGTCTGTTTTGAAGATTTTTAGTATTAAAATCAGCTTCAGCCATCATTATATAGTCAGTGAAAGCCTTTATTTGTAGAGAGTGAGCATATTTTAAGATTTCCTTGTATCCATCTTTATTTGCTTTCATCAATGGACAGGATATTTGAACTGGAATGTCAGCAGCAACAAGTTTTTCAATAGCCTCTCTTGTTTTCTTATGTGAACCTTTTAAAGTTGTAATTTTATCATGAATTTCAGGATTCATGCTATACAAAGATGCTTGTATATATGAAACATTTGCAGCTTTTATGAAAGGAATTTGTACATCTTTTAATGCCACAAGATTTGAGAGTATACAAATTTGAAGGTCTTTTTTTCTACAATACTGTAATATTCTTATAATATCTTTATGCAAAAAGACTTCTCCTCCACTTAATGTTACGTGTAGCCCACCCATATCAGAAAATTGGTCAATGATATGACATGCTTGTTCATATGTCATATCACTTCCATTATTTTTTTTAGCGTTAGGAATATAGCAATGTATACATCGTTCATTACATCGACTTGTTAATTCAAACTGTATTGATTTAAGATGCGGCTTCTTTTTATCAGCAGCAAGTATATAATCTTGAGTTGTTTCTGGAACCTCATCCTCGGTAACTTGGGTAAAATCACTCACTTTATTTTTCATATTACCTAGAGAATATGAAAACTCAATATCTTTGCTGTCACATTCTACCGCTGTTAAACCAGTAATTAGAAATAAATGTTTTTCTAGATCAAGTATAAACTTCAAGAAATCGTTTCTGAGTTTTTCTTTCGTAACACTGTCATCATATATTTGAGAAAGATGTTCGATTATCTCATCAACTTCTTTTGCTTCACGTGAAATCATTCTTAAGAAATCAGCACCAGTTTCGTTATACAATCGATCTTTTCTGGTCATTTGATTTGTTATATATCCTTTATTATCAAAGAATCTTATAAATGTATTTTTGCTTTGCCTAACTAACATAGTTACTTTGTTTGGTATTTACAATAACAAAAGCCGATGTGCACATAAATAGCACATCAACCTTAAGATTTTTGATTAATTAATCAACCTCCATAATCACAAATGTAACAATTTTCACCATCAGGATCACCATAATTACTTGGACATCCTGCTGCATAGGAACCTTTTGGAGAATTCTTTGTTTCAATTTTCACCTCTTGGTACACTTTCTTAACAATTGTTCCTGATTCTTTTTCTTCCATAGAAATTATTTGATAAATAGTGTTGTATTTATGAATTTAAGTATTCAAATATATAATGAATCATTAAGAAAATCAAGTTTTTGAAAGATTTTATTGCTGACACATGTTTTTTATCATTTGAATCAAATCTATCGATCTCGATGCGGGGGCGATAGATTTTCTAACTTGGAAGTGTTTGCTCTCAATATAGCTTCTGAATCCATTGGCATTGACAGCGAATCCCTTTTATTTGTTGAGTTAAGAGAGTATCAATCAGAGATTCTGCACTTGATATCCTGTAGGCAATACGAAAATTCACAGCCTCTCTTGATGCTGCCATTCGTAAAAAGATAACAGAAACTATGGATGGTAGTGAAGACCACTTCTGTGTAGATTCAAAATCGATAGAAATCTGTCGTTCAGTTCGTGCCAGACGATGTCTATGGGCACAAAAATATAGAAAAAACTCCATCGATTGGACATTGTACATTACAAGAGGGTTATTATTAGGGTTATAAGTTACATGCCGTGTGTGAGTTGAGTGATGTTATTTACTCCTTTGGCTTGACAAAAGCAAGCGTACATGATATTCATTGTCAAAAATATAGGAAAACTGACATTGGCATGCTTTGCCAAAGCAAGAAAAAGAATAGAAACTTTATTCTCTTAGTTTTGTAATCTGTTTATGATTGAACGAATTATGCGAAAGACATAGAAGGATTGTTTACTCTATTTCTTTATTGACAATTAGTATAAAAAATGATGAAAATATTTGTAGAAATCGAACCTTCTATCTATCTTTGCATCGTCAAAAAGATAATGATTGTCGAATTGATAAAGAAAAGCGATGAATTTAGTGTAAAGCTAATTCGATGGTTTTCATAAGATATAAAGCTAAAAGATGCTGTCAATTAGGGAATTAGGATAAGCCAAATCAAAAGGTTCGATTCCTGGTGGCACCACCTTGAAGAAAAAAAGACAGTAAAATCCTGATTTCGGAAATCAGGATTTTTTATTTTCTCACAAAACACAAAATACGGCAATATAGACTGGATGACGAGGTATACGAGCTTTCAGCTCGATTATAACTTTCTCCACTTCTGACCTGCCTCCATATTTGATTAAGTCTTGGAGCAAAACTACTCCTTCCCGATATAAATCCCAATTTGATGCATATTAAAAAAACACCTTATACTTGAAGCATAAAGCTGGATGAATTCATCTTTGTAGAGTTCCCGAACATCTTCGGGAGCATCATCAAGAGTATAAGCAGAAAGATTCTTACGCAAAGATTCCATATACCTGCCCACATCTTTTCCTGCGTATAGCTAGCAGGATTTAGTTTGAAAATATTTTCTCCGCTAAATGCAAGAAAGCGGTTCTGAAGTTGTTTATCATTCACACATTCTTTCTTTATAAACTCGTCAAATCACCTCTAAGCTTCTACTACAACAAGTCTATTTTAGGCTGCAATATTCTCAAACTTATATAATATACATCTTAATCATCGACGAACGGCAAAAAGTTCAGCTTCAGTTTCCCAAGTACCATCCGGACGTTTTACCATACGTTGCCAACGGAATGAAGTCGTTGTAATTTCTGAAAACACCCACTGTATATTCTTCTCATTAATTTCCGTCTGAACAATCCTGTTTCCTTCTCTTTTTCCTTCCAGTTGTGTAGCCCCTCCTAATTCCGTATATAAAATATCCCATGCTTCTGTATTAGGATTATACATACGTACCGTAGTCGCATAAGCTGCATCCGGTTGATAATCTTTAATCCGCGCCTTACGCGAAGGACAAATAAACACATCTTGAATTGCAGTCCCTTCCAGTACCCAAGCGAATATCCACTCTCCCTGAACATGTCTTTCGCCTGTTGTACCTTGGTTATCAACCCATTCAAAATCCCATTCACCGACAAACTGTCCATACAGGTTGTCTTTTTCCGGTATCAAATTGCTTTTCCCTTTTGACACTAATACGTTTATAAATTCTCCCATACTTTACCTTACTGACTCTAGATTAGACAAATATAAGATTTATAATTAATAATCACTAATATTAAAGCAATTATCTGTATGCAATATTCATGTCGAAAGCAAACAGATACATAGTACAAAAAACGGATTTCCCTACTCCCAAACAGATTTTTTATATTACACCTCAAGAACATTTCATTTACAAACTTATTGCAAAAAAAGTATTTGGTCATTAAATCTCAATTATTCAAAAAAGAAATACCGATAAAAAGTCTTTTTTCCCTATATTTGCTAGACTAAAAAAAGAAAAATGTCATTAACTCAATTAATATGAAAAAACTATCATTTATTACCGTATTTGTATTCCTGTCCATTCTTTTTGTACAGGCACAGCAAGCAAAGTATGTATTTTATTTCATCGGAGATGGAATGGGTGTTAACCAAGTTTTAGGAACAGAGATGTATCGTGGAGAGTTGGAAGGCAAAATTGGTGTGACTCCGTTATTATTCACCCAATTTCCTTATGCAACCATAGCCACTACTTTCTCGGCAACCAACGGAGTGACAGATTCAGCCGCTGCAGGAACAGCACTTGCTACGGGAAACAAAACAAAAAATGGCGCATTAGGTGTGAAAAAGGATCTGGAAACCAAAGTTAACAGTATTGCTTCTTGGGCAAAAAATAAAGGTTGCCGTGTAGGTATCAGTACCAGTGTCAGCGTAGACCATGCCACACCGGCTGCTTTTTACGCACACCAAGGACAAAGAAGCAGCTATTACAACGTGGGTCTGGATTTGATTGATGCCAACTTCGATTTCTATGCAGGATCAGACTTTTTAGATCCCACCAACAAAAAAGCCGCCGGTTCAAATTCAGAAAGTCTGTACACACTGGTGGACAAAGCCGGATATACCATAGCCCGTGGCTACAAGGACTATCAGAAAAAAGCAAAAAAATCGGACAAACTGATTCTCTTACAACCTGCGACAGCAACAGACAATAGTGCTATCCCCTATGCTATCGATCGAAAAAAAGGCGATATGACTTTAACTGAAATCACCCGTGCCGGAATCAATTTCCTGTCTAAAGATCTATCAAAAGGGTTCTTCCTGATGGTTGAAGGAGGTAAAATAGACTGGGCTTGCCACAGCAACGACGCCGCTACTGCATTCCACGAAGTGATGGATATGGATAATGCCATAAAAGTTGCTTACGAATTCTACGAACAACATCCTGATGAAACCCTGATTGTAGTAACAGCCGACCACGAAACCGGAGGAATCGTTTTAGGAAAAGGTCCGTATACTTTGAACCTGCAAGCTTTAAAATCACAAAAAGTAAGTGAAAGCGGATATACTAAAATTGTAAACGAATTAAGAAAAAAATACAAGAATCAAGTACCTTGGGAAGTTATCAAGCAATCATTGAAGGATAATTTCGGATTTTGGGATAGTATTCAACTGAATGAAAAGCAAGAAGCATCCCTGAAGAAAGTATATGATGAATCATTTAGCGGTAAAGAGATAGATTTAACCAAAAGTGAATATCAACAAGACGAACCTTTGGCAGCTGAGGCCAAGAGAATTCTGGATGACATCGCTCTGGTAGGTTGGACCAGTGGTGGGCACTCTGGAGGTTATGTACCCGTATTCGCTATCGGAGCCGGCGCCCAACTATTCCAAGGTCGCATTGACAATACCGAAATTCCGGTAAAAATAGCAGAAGCTGCTGGTTATCCCAACAATTAATCGAAAGCAAGATAGTGCGACAAACGTTCCAAGTCTTTCTCAGTGAATTCCTCATACAAGGATAACTGGGAAAGACTTTTTAATTTTCCCTTTTTCCTCCTATATTCTATAATCACCTTTGCCTGATAAAAATTCATATAAGGATGAGAGCGAAGTTTGTCAAGCCCAGCCTTATTGGCATTTATCCGATGAATTGGTGTATTTCCGAGTTTAAACCACTTCAACATATCCTCATCTACATAGTTCACTTCCTTTAACTGAACCGTGTCATAAAAACCTCCCAAACGTTTCCGGTAAGCCACAATCATGCGTGCAATGCCACTGCCTATTCCCGGAATCTTTTTCAACTCGGTAGTGTCCGCTTCACTCAAATCGACTAAAGTTCCTTCCGGATATTTATAAGCTGCCAACGTATCTTTCTCCACCTTTTTGATAAAGTGCAATGTATCCTGTTTCCGCCGAAAAGCCTCTGAAATCTGGATATAGGGTTTTAAGATATTAAATTTCTCGGACGACAAGCCATAAACACGAGAGAAATCATCCGCTGTCCTGAATTTACCGCCGGCTCTCCGGTATTGCAAAATAGTATGTGCAATAAAAGGAGGCAATCCACATTGCAAAAATTCGATGGAATCAGCTGAATTTGGATCAAAGGCAGCCAATACCACCTCTATTCTCTTAGGCTTATCATAGGAATATTGCAGAGATTCCTTCTCCTCCATTTCATGTACTCCGGCCAGAAAGTTTTTTATTTCTTCTATTCCCTCTTGATCCTGTTCCAAAGACTCTTCCTTTACTGGAAAAAGAACCCATATACACATAAATATGAAAAGCAAAGTCAACAAAAAAAGTATAGCTCTGCGTTCGCTTTTCGAGAAATAGAAAAAGTCTTTCCACATTACAATTCTAAATTAGCCCTAATTCATTGATAAAAATCAAAATGATAGCCACAGGTGCCACGTATCTCAACAAAAAGATATACAGATTGAAAAGACCTGCTTTCAGCTTTCCTCCATTGGTCAATTCCTCATAAGAAACGGAACGTTTCAAATACCATCCTACAAAAATACATACCAGCAAACCACCCAAAGGAAGCATTATTTTTGCAGTGACAAAATCAAGCAAGTCAAAGAATCCCTTATCAAACAGCGTATATTTCTGCATAACCCCCAATGACAAGGAAGAAATGACCCCAATTATAATACACCCGAAGGTGACCAATCTAGCAGCACGGCCACGAGTTAAATTGAATTCCTCGTGCAGAAAAGCCGTCACCACTTCATGTAGAGAAATAGTAGAAGTCAATGCAGCCAAAGCCAGCAAGACATAGAACATCACCGAGAAAATATAAGCTAATATCGGCACACCGCTAAAAGCTTGTTGAAAAACATTAGGCAATGTAATAAAAATTAATGATGGTCCCGCATCCGGCTGGATACCTACAGAAAAGGCTGCCGGAAAAATAATCAATCCGGCTAAGACAGCCACAAAAGTATCAATCACACCGACACTCAGAGCCGTATTTCCCAGTTTGGTTTCTTTCCCAAAATAAGAAGCATAGGTTGAAAGACATCCCATTCCCAAACTTAAGGAAAAGAACGCCTGCCCCATAGCCCCTAAGAAAACATCTCCGTTCACTTTACTGAAATCAGGCTTCAGCAGAAACTCCAAACCTTTTTCCGCATTGGGAAGCGACAATGAACACCCTACCAAAACTACTATCAGTATAAACAAAACAGGCATCAGCACCTTCGAAGATTTCTCTATTCCATCTTTCACTCCCTTTACTATAACAAAATGGGTGGCCAATAAAAAGATGACCAGCCAAATAAGTGGACGAACAGGATCCTTCGAAAAACTCTGGAAAGCAACCACAAAATCTTCCGGCTTCTTATCTGCAAAACCATTCATTCCCGCTTCCAATATATATTCCAAAGTCCATCCTGCCACTACCGAATAATATCCTAGAATAAGAAAACCGGCCAAAACCCCCAAATATCCCAACCACTTCCAATGAGTTCCGGGTGCCAAAACCTTATAAGCACGTCCCGTACTTGCTTTTGAATGACGACCTACTGTGAATTCGGCAATCATAATAGGCATTCCCAACATAAGAACACACGCCAAGTATACCAAAATAAATGCCGCACCTCCATGATTTCCCGTTTCATAGGGAAACCTCCATATATTACCAAGTCCTACAGCCGAACCTGCCGCCGCCAGAACAGCCCCAATCTTACTTCCGAAATTTACTCTTTCGCTTTTTTGCATAAAAAACTATCAAATTATTATAAATCAACACTGGTTAGCCTGCAAAAGTATAAAATTAATCGTACTTTTGCGATGAATCACAAAAAAATTAAAGTATGCTATATTATTTTAGAAAATATCCGGTATCCTTGATCATTGTAGCTATCATCTTTTATCTTTCCTTTTTCACTCCTCCTAAAACAGATGTGGAAGAAATCCCCTACATAGACAAAATAGTGCATATATGCATGTATGGAGGACTCTGTTTCATTTTATGGATAGAATACCTGAGGAATCATAAGGCTATCAATTGGAATCATGTAATATGGGGAGGCATCATAGCTCCTGTAGCTATGAGCGGGTGTATCGAACTGATGCAAGCTTATTGCACAGATACCCGCAGCGGTGACTGGCTGGATTTTCTGGCAAACAGCATTGGAGTCGGACTAGCCGCCTTAATAGGATATTACTTACTTCGCCCCCTTATATGGCGTAAATCCTAAAAAGAAACGCCGACGATTCTTCGCGAACAGTCGGCGTGATGATAAAAGTCAAAGTTATATAATAAAGATAGAGAGTCAACTTAACGGAAATCTTTCAGATCATTCTGCAACCTCTGACGAGTGAAAAAGATACGGCTTTTCACTGTTCCCAACGGAAGTCCCAGTTTCTCGGCAATTTCCCTATATTTAAATCCTGATACATACATAGCAAACGGCACGCGGTAATCTTTAGGCAACGCATTCACGATACGATGTATCTCTTTCAAATCATAAGCACCTTCTGTAGAATCGAATCCTGATTCCTGTGGAAGATTCAAATGAAACAAGTTATCCGTCTGATCGACGAAAGTCTGATCACGCACTGTTTTACGATAATTATTTATAAATATATTACGCATGATGGTGTACATCCATCCTTTAAAATTCGTATCTGGAGTAAACTTCTCTTCGTTGTCCAAAGCTTTAAGTGAAGTTTCCTGCAACAAATCATTAGCCTCTTCTCTGTCAGCTGTCAATTTAAATGCAAAGCGAAATAATTCGGTTTGTATACTTAGTAAATGCTGTGTAAAGTCGACTGTCTTCATATTAATCTATTTTTAAGTTGTTATTTTCTGTTTTTGTTTTCTGTTGCAATATTAACGACTTCTTATAAAAGTCATGACAGAAAAACTAACAACAAAGGGGGTATAAACTATCAAATAACAGTTTTTACCCCCTAAATTAACAGTTAACAGGTGGTTTCGTTTTAACTTTTAATTAGCCGGTATCCCTCCACCGGTCCCAGCATTACCTCCTCCACTTTTCAAATCATCATTATTAATGCTTCGCGCTGCTTTTTTTACCTGAGCCTTCAACTCCCCAAAGCGCCAACTAATATTAAATCCATAATAACGCATCGGAATTCTGGTAGCAGTAGAAGAGCAGAAAGTAGAAGTATTGATATTATTCTTAAAAGTAATATATTTATTAAATAAATTGGACGAGTTAAGAGAAATAGTCAGCCTCTTTTCCTTCAAGAAAGAACGACTGAACCCTATCGCATAATAATAGAAAGAGGAACTTTTACCTTGCAAAGAGATATGCGGAGTACCACCCCCTCCATTCAGACTCAGACGCAGGTCCCAAGGCAGAGTCTGCTGAAAGCTTCCGAAGAGATTTCCTTCCCAGCCATGATTCTTTAAATCAAGCCCTGAACTTCTATAATCCACATAAGCTCCCCGTCCATTGATATTAAAGCGGGTTTTAGGAGACATATTCCAGTTCAGGAACAAAGACAAATTAATATTCTTACTTTTTCCTATATTATCATAGGTAGAATTCATCACACCATCTTTTATAAAAGAGTATTGCTCTATACCATTATTGACAAAAGAATAATTAGCACTGACATTTACATTAAATTTCTGCGAGAAACTACCGAAAGTAACACTAAGCGAATGGGCCTTTTCACTTTCCAAATCAGGATTACCGTAACTGATCGCAGTAGGGTTGCTGGTGTCAGTAAACGGATTCAAAAACCAAATACCCGGCCGACTGATACGCATATTATAAGATGCCCTCAAACTTTGAGTAGGAGCCAATTGGTAAGAGAACATCAAGGATGGAACCAAATCATCAAACTGAGCATCAAACTTCTCATCCTTATTTTTATAATCCGCATCCATAAATGTATGCTCATAGCGAATTCCCGCCTTTCCACCGAGTTTTTTGTACTTCATCTGATAGCCCAAATAAGCAGCCAGAATATCCTGCTTATGATCATATTGCGTGCTCATATCCTGATCATACTTATATTCTCCGGTTTTATCGGCCAGATAATATTTACCATCACTTTTACTTCTACGAAAAATATACTTTATACCAGTTTCAATGCTGTGTATCGAATTTATCGGATTGGTATAGTCCAATTGAGCCGTATGCTCTTGTGTGCTGGCATCATTTTTAAAATATTGGTTTTGCAAAAGATAAGGAACATTCAACGTATCCTCATAATCCGTATTCGCCTCACTGTTATTGGGTGAATGGCTAAAACGATAAGAAAAAGTAAGAAGTTCCCCTTTCTTTTTGAACGAATGCTGATAATCCATATTGCCCCCCACTTCGCCAAAGCCCGATTCATTATTTCCTAAAGAACCGTAACCGTAAACCGGATTACCGGCATAATTAGTCATATGTGTATTTCCAATCCTCTTATTCGTAAAATTGCCAGTCATCAGATTCATAGAAAAACTGATCAGATTCAAAGTGTCAATCTCATAACTTCCTTCCAGACTGCCAAATTGAAAATTGCCATAGCTCTTGCTTCTTCGATGCGACTCCAAAAATTTATTTTCCTGAGATGTGAAATCCTCACGATATGAATCTTCAAATCCCTTTTGAGATCCCTGGTAGTTATAAGAATAATTACCGGTAACAGTGAACTTGCCCGACTGAACCGTACCATAACCGCCACCATACACACGCGTATTGCTTGCACCACCATTCAATGTCACCGTATATCCTTCCATTCCAGCTCCTATAGTGATAATATTCAAGATGCCCGCCACCCCTTCCGCGTCATATTTAGCCCCAGGCTCGGTGATAACCTCTATAGATTTAATGGAATTGGCCGGCATACTCCGCAATACCTCGGTAGGATTATTGCTCATCATGTTATTCGGCTTGCCATTAACATGCACTTTAAACTTACTGCTACCGTTTACTTGAATTTTATCCTCTCCATCTACAGTCACCAGCGGAACTTTACGGAGCATTTCAAGAGTCGTATTGGTTTTAGAATCCGGATCATCCTCTATACTATACGTCACTTTGTCTATTTCTGCCTTTACCAAAGGTTTCTGCGCTACCACCTCCACTCCTTTCAACATTTCAGTCGCTTCTGCTATCAAAATCTTACCCAAATCAACATTCTTACGATTGGTCGATATCGAGAATTCCTTCTGTACAGGAGACTTTCCTACAGAAGTAAAATGAATGAGATAAGTCCCCGGCACGGCAAGCCGTTCGTCAAACCTGCCGTCCGCTCCTGTCACAGCCAATTTCACCGGCTTTGCAGGATTATTCTTCAATGAAATACGGATTGTAGAATACGGTTCCCCTTCATTAGACAAAGAATCTAATAAGATTCCCTTGACTGAGAACTGGCCTTGGACAACCTTTTGCGCCTTCGCCGTAAATGACAAACTTGCTACAAGCAAGATAATGCCCCATAAAATGTTGTGTTTCATATATCAATAATGAGTTTGTGTTTGTTACAAAGGTAGGTAAACGATAGCAAGTAGTTTATTTTCAGACGTTAAAGAAGCCTATATATTATCTACCAGCGAGTATAAGGATTCTTCATCAAAAAAGAATTATAATAACGAATATCTCCCGTTACCTCTTTTTCGATGAAATGGGGCTTTTTGAACAATTCGTCCTCGCTATTCAATTCCACTTCCGCTACAGTCAAGCCCTCATTCTCACCATAAAACTCATCCACTTCAAAGATATGCTCTCCACTTTTCACCAAATACCGGATTTTATCAATCACCCCAGGCTCACACAGTTTCATCAACTCTTCGGCCTCTTGCAAACTGATCTCCTTCTCCCACTCATAACGACTTGTACCGGAGTCATTGGAAGCCCCTTTGATAGTAAGATACCCTTTATTATCCCGAATACGCACCCGGACAGTTCTTCCACAAGCACTACAGATATAACCTTGCACAATATGACTATGCGCATAAGCCTCTAGTTTATAACTGTCATCCTTTACTAAAAATTTTCGTTCTATTTCTTGTCCCATAGCGTTTTAATATATAAAAAAGCCCCGCAGAGAATAACCTCAGCAGGACTTCACTATTTATTTTCCGTTTTTATCCATACATGGCATAGCCTACCATAATAACAAGGGCTAATACGATTAATCCGATGAACAGACCTTTTACAATCCTATTTGCTTTCTCTTCTTCCCGCTTACTATAAGCAGCTTTCTTATTCTTTCCCATAAGTATTTCATTTTTAAGATTAAACCATCTCCTTTGAATATCCCAAAAGTACAAAGTTTCTAGAAGAAAACAAATAAATTACGAAGAATTTACTAATTCTCCGAACCGGAAAACTCCATCAAGTATGCCTTGATAAAGCCATCAATCTTTCCATCCATCACTCCGTTCACATCCGAAGTTTGAAAATTAGTACGATGATCCTTCACACGACGGTCATCAAAGACATAACTGCGTATCTGTGATCCCCATTCAATCTTCTTCTTGCCTGCCTCCACCTTGGCCTGTTCTTCCATGCGGTGCTGCAATTCCTTATCATATAAAATTGAACGCAACTGTCTCATCGCATTTTCCTTATTCTTCGGCTGGTCACGGGTTTCAGTATTCTCAATCAAGATTTCCTCTTCCTCACCGGTATATGGATCTTTATATTGATAACGCAGACGTACTCCTGATTCCACCTTGTTCACATTCTGTCCGCCGGCCCCTCCCGAACGGAAAGTATCCCAAGACATACGGGCAGGTTCAATTGTCACTTCAATACTATCATCCACCAACGGCGTTACAAACACAGAAGCAAAAGAAGTCATCCGTTTCCCCTGAGCATTATAAGGAGACACGCGCACCAAGCGGTGAACTCCATTCTCACCTTTCAGATAACCATACGAAAAACTGCCCTCAATATTCATTGTCACCGTCTTGATTCCGGCCTCATCCCCATCCTGAAGGTTAGCCACGCTCACTTTATAGCCATTGGTCTCCGCCCAACGCATATACATACGCATCAGCATGGAAGCCCAATCCTGACTTTCAGTACCACCAGCACCACAATTAATTTTCAATACACAATCCATTTGGTCAGCCTCCTGGCGAAGCATATTCTTCAGTTCCAATGCCTCCACCGCAGTGACAGCCTTTTGATATGCTGCATCCACTTCTTCTTCGGTAACCAAATCGTCTTTACAAAAGTCAAAAGCCAATTCCAGTTCATCTGCCATCGTCTTTACCTCACGGTAACCGTCGATCCATTTTTGCAGATCTTTGACCTTCCTCATTTGTGCTTCTGCTTTCTTGGCATCATCCCAAAAACCGGGCGCCTGCGTACGCAGTTGTTCTTCTTCCACCTGAACCAGTTTATTTTCTATGTCCAGATATCTTTCAAGTGCCGCAGTACGTTCTTTTACGTCTTTCAGTTGCTCTATTGTTATCATCTTGAGAATTTTTGCATTTCAGGATGCAAAGATAGTGGAAATCTATTCATTTTCCCATTATTCTTCATACATCTTTTCTATTTCGGCAGCATAGTTCTTGTTCAGCACATTACGTTTTATTTTCAACGTATTGGTCAGCTCACCACGTTCCATACTGAAAGGATGGGGCAACAAGGTAAACCTCTTGATCTGTTCATAATGTGCAAACTGCTGCTGCAGTGTATCAATCCGCTCTTTAAACAAATCGATAATTTCCGGTTTCTGCAACAGTTCCTCCATACTTTCATAGCGAATACCTTTTTTTGCGGCATACTCTTTCACCAGTTTATATTCAGGAATTATCAAAGCAGAAACAAATTTACGTTCATCGGCAATAATAGAAATCTGATCGATATAACGGTCTACCACCAATTTGGCTTCAATGGCTTGAGGAGCGATATACTTTCCGTTTGAAGTTTTAAACAAGTCCTTGATACGCTCTGTAAGGAACAAATGCCCATCTTTTATATAACCCGCATCACCGGTATGGAACCATCCGTCTTCAGTAAACGCCGCCTTCGTAGCAGCTTCCTTTTTATAATAGCCATGAGTGATTCCTTCACCACGTAACATTATTTCGTTATTCTCCCCTATTCTGACCTGCACATGAGGCATGATACGCCCCACCGAACCAACCACATGGTCATTATCATTCTCACAAGCAACCGTTGCAGTAGATTCCGTCAATCCATAACCGGCTACCATATTAATTCCCACCGACAAAACAAACTCCTGTACAGCCGGTGGAATAGCCGCACCGGCAGTAGGGAAGAAACGCCCGTTTTCAATGCCAATAGTCTTTTTCAACAAGCTATAGATCGTTTTCTCATAAAATTTATATTTCATGTGCAATACAGGCGGAGGAGTCAGCCCTTTGTACACATAATCCAAATTATGTTCACGTCCCACTTTAATAGCATCCAGCATCAACTTCTTTTTCAATCCGGTTGTCTCATTGATTTTTTCTTGCACGCCGGCATACACTTTCTCCCAAAAACGGGGAACACTACACATAGCCGTAGGACGGATTTCCTTTATTGTTTTCTGGATATCAGCAGGACGCAAGTTGATAGACAAAGTACACCCCATCGAAAGGCACCAGCAAGTCCATGCACGCTCAAACACATGAGTAAAAGGAAGGAAATTCATAATCACATCCTGATCACCCAATTGAGGGAAACGTTCATCATGTGCCGGAATGGCCGCCTCATAGCAAGAATGATGCAACATCACCCCCTTGCTGTCTCCGGTTGTTCCACTGGTATAAAGAATATTGGCAAGATCACCATTACCCGACTCTGAAGTACGCTTGTCTACCTCAGCTTGATGCGGATGCGCCTCACCCAATTTCAGAAAGTCATCAAAATAAATGGAAGTCTGGTCCCGCTCATCACGCTTTACCTCCCTGTCGAAAATTATAATCTGTTTCAGTTGGCTTCCCAGTAGCATAACCCGGAACGCCACATCATATTGCAACTGTTCACCTACAAAAATATAACGTATTTCGGCATCACCTACCATATAATGTACCTGCGCCTCGGAACTGGTAGCATAAAATGGTACAGTAACAGCCCGTATCCCAAAAGCTCCAAAGTCCACATACAGGCATTCCGGTTTATTTTGAGAAAAAACTGCTATATTTTCCTGTATGCCTATACCTAATTCTATCAATGCATTCGAAACTGTTTTTACAGTTGCGGCAAACTGGTTCCAAGAAACCGGAATCCATGTTTCTGTTTTATAATCGCGGTAACGCAACGCTACACGATCACCATATTTCCCTGCCTGACGTTGTATCAGGACAGATAAGAAAGAACTACTCATTCCAAAGATTTATTTTTAATTCATCGGCAAAGTTATCGTTTAATTTGGAATTATCCTCTATAAACAGGCATTAATTTTCCCAACCAGTCAAAGAGTTAGAAGAAATCAGCCGAAAGATTTAGTTGCATATCTAACTTAATTACCTACTTTTTTCATCACCGTTTACCACGCAAAAATAGTATCTTTGCAACACATTAAATTATTAAAATCAAGATGATTGATATAGAATATTACACTTCCGAAGCAACCACATTGCTGAATTCGTTAATCGGTATCCCCTCATTGAGCCGGGAAGAAGAAGCTGCCGCTGACTTTCTGCAGAACTATATTGAAGAAACAGGTATCATGACCGGTCGTTCGGGCAACAACATTTGGTGTATCAGTCCGATGTTCGACCTCAACAAACCGACTATTTTACTAAATTCCCACATCGATACCGTAAAACCGGTAAACGGATGGCGGAAACATCCTTTCACTCCGAAAGCCGAAAACGGAAAGATTTACGGTTTGGGAAGTAATGACGCCGGCGCCAGTGTAGTATCCTTATTTCAGGCGTACCGCCATCTCTCTACAACCGAGCAGGCATACAATCTGATCTTTCTTGCCTCATGTGAAGAAGAAGTTTCCGGAAAAAACGGAATAGAAAGCGTATTGCCCCAACTACCTCCCATCACCTTAGGCATAGTGGGTGAACCGACAGAAATGCAGCCTGCCATTGCCGAAAAGGGATTGATGGTGCTGGATGTTACCGCATACGGCAAAGCCGGACATGCCGCACGCAATGAAGGAGTGAATGCTATCTACAAGGTACTGGAAGACATTCAGTGGTTCCGTGATTATAAATTCCCAAAGGAATCTTCCCTGCTGGGGCCTGTCAAAATGAGCGTGACACAAATAAATGCCGGCACGCAGCATAATGTCATCCCCGATACTTGTACTTTCGTTGTGGATATCCGCAGTAATGAATGTTACTCTAACGAAGAACTATTCAAAGAAATAAGTGCCCATCTAAAAAGCGAGGCGAAAGCTCGTTCTTTCCGCTTGAACTCATCTCATATCAGTGCCGAGCATCCCTTTGTGAAACGCGCGGTAAAACTAGGACGTGTACCTTTCGGTTCTCCTACTTTGTCCGATCAGGCGTTGATGAAGTTCCCGTCTGTCAAAATCGGTCCGGGAAAGTCCTCCCGTTCACACACGGCTGATGAATATATCATGGTTTCGGAAATTGAGGAAGCGATAAGGCTTTATATCGAGATGCTGGACGGACTGGTGCTGTAAACGACTTACAAAGACGCTATTTCCCCTATAGACAGACCGGTAACCTGTGCAATTACATCAAATGCAATACCGGCCTGTTTCATTTTTTTGCATTCTTGAAGCATTCTTCCTTACGACCTTGCCCAAGACCTTTTTCAAGGCCCTCTTTAAGACCTTCCTCACGCCCTTTTTTCAACTGGGTGGACATCACGCTGTACCAGTCGCGGAAATTCTTCAAACTTTCCCAATACTCGCCTAATTCCTTAGGATTGAACTTAGCTATCTCGGCAGCCTCGAAAAGTTCCTTGTTCATTGCCGTGCCGAAAAGCAGCTTGAAGCCGAAATCGGTATAAGGGTTGATGTATTTATCCTATATGCCTTCTGTTCCCATATCTATCCGAGGTTTAATAAGTTATGATACAGGATAAAAGTAATCAATATACTGCAATTCCCCGTCTTAAAAGAAAGATTTAACTATTTATCATTCATAGTAGCAACATATCCTCATCATAACAATAATTTATATCTTTCATTCCCCTTTTCTAGATAAGGTTTAATAATTCCTCATTATTCCATCTTTCAGCATATTCACTGCTTAAGTCTGCCGTGATACACTCGTGCTTATTTTCCCCTTTTTGTAAACCGATAACTCTAATGTCAGGAATAGTTTTAGCATACTTTCTTATTGCGAGTTCCAATAAAATTCCTAAGCTTATCGATTTCATATTAGGCGGATAAAACGGTTCCGCACTTTGAGCGTCATTTAAACAGGAAAAAATAACATCTATTGCCTGTTCCCACGTAATAAAAAACCGGGTAGCTTCAGGATCTGTTAATATAAGCTCCTTCCTATTTTCTAATGCATACTTCCATTTTACCAAAACAGATCCTGTAGAATGTAATACATTTCCATAACGAACGATCCTATAAGCGCAATTCGATCCGTTTATTTGTTCAAAATCCTCAAAAAGATTCTCCATAAGCAATTTAGTAGCCCCATACGTTCCTGAAACTTGAACAGCTTTATCAGTGCTTGTTGCCAGAATAAATTTTATGTTCTGCTCCTCAACAGTTATTTTAAGAAGATTCAACGTACCAAGAATATTAGTCTGAACAGCTTTCAGAGGATGTTCTTTTGCCAAAATGACATCTTTAAACGCAGCCAAATGAAATATCCCATCACAACCATTCAATGCCTTTTTCAATAAAAGATAATCTTCAATGGGGCATGGAAAGATTTGAACGCCTTTAAATTTCTCCCTCAGAGCAATCAGTTTTCCTTCATTCCTGGCTATCGCATGAATAGTATGTCCTTGGGTAATCAACCGTTCTATCAATTTCTCAGCCAAATAACCGGTAGCCCCCGTTACTGCAATGGTTCCCATACTCAAGCTATTTTTTATCATTCATCAACACATCCCTCGCAACATAAGGCTGTGGAGAAAACTCAACAGTCAACACATTCGACTCTCCTAAAGCTGTTAATGTATGGACGCACCCCGGTAAAGTCCTTACCAAATCCCCCTTTTCCCAAATCTCTTCTATTACAGCCTCACTATCATCATATTTCTGAAAAGTAGCCTGCATACGCCCCTGTAAAATAAGCATATATTCCACCTTTCTAAAATGATAATGATTACCTCTGAGAACCTTTGGGACGAATTGCAAGAATCCTATATATTTAGCGGCTTCCACCGCTGGAATTGAAGCACTCAAAGTAGTATCCTCGCCAATTACAAAACCAGTTCCCGCCTCCAGCAAGCTATAATTTTTCACATTCCCTACGGATTCCACTTTTATCAAATCCCTGACAGTTATTTCATCAAACATTTTTTTTGATTGCTCACGCACGTCAATTTTACATAATCCGGCACGATATTTTAATAAAAACAATTTATGATGAGGAGCAAGATTCTCCAATCTCAAACACTCATCCATATCCAGCAAGACAAAAGATTCACCTTCCAAAATACGGATATCCGCTGCATCGTCCATCAAATAAGTATGATGAATATATTCCCATCTATCATAGTCTGCTCTATACTCAGACCCCAGATAGGTTATAGAACTAAAATGTACCTTTGAGGATTTCTTGTGTTCAAATTCTTCCTTCAGTTCTCTGATAATACCGTCTAGAGGGGTTTCCTCCTCCTCAAGGTAGCCAGAAACAAGAGAATAACATCCGGAGTACTCTATATCCGGATTCTCATCTCTTTTTTGCAACAATACTCTATTATCTGTTGTAGTAATAATCGCAGTAGTCGAATCCATCATCTTTTTCATCTTCATTATTTTTTAAATTTTCATTCTGTTGTATTTTCACCACACCCACGTGATGAATAATATTTTCCTTATTCAGCATATCAGTATAAATAGCATGGTTTAACACTATAATAAGCAACCAAATAAGAGACAATATGGCAAAAAAAGGTTGAGTGTATGATTTCAGCCATAACTCCCAAGACTTTTTCTCTCTTTTCAAATTAGAAGGAATCTTTGTAAAAAGTTTCACATACTCATCCGGAAAAGTCTTTTCCGCTTCACATAACATATTCTTCCAGTGCTCATGATAACTCCATAATCTCTGCATTACGTAAATAGACCATATTGAGAATGACAATCCTCCAAATGCAATAATAAATGTCAGGTATTCAGAAGTCTGGCATACAGAGTTAAACAAGACGGTTTCCAATCCGAATAAAGAAACATTTATTCCGAACATAATATTAAAACGGCTCCAGATACCAGCTCCTTCATATTGTAATTGGCCAAGAAGGTGAGTATAATGTTCCATTAATTTAGTGTTCTGCAAGGAATCCCTATCATTTACCGCCTTCTGATGATCCACATCCGCATAAAAGTTTATACCGCATCGAACTAATTTCGTCATTATATCAAGAATCTATTTTTATAATAAAAAAGGAGAGGATATTCCTCTGTTATCAGATTCATATCCCCTCCTCGCTTGAGGTTATCAAGAAGAAAGCATATCAAATTTAAACTATACTTCCTATCTTAGCCCGAATGTTTACTGTACTTTTCTTGTTACAGTTACCTTGAATGTCTTGGTTACAACACCCCAGTCATGAGTATAAGTGATGATGAATTGAACATCATGCTCATAAACAGTACCTGTAGGTTCGCCATTCCAAGTAAGGATACCGTTAGCATAGCTGTATTCAGCCTTGTCTGCTTCAGAGATATCAACTTTAACACCTGTAGATTCAGAGTCCTTCTGATACAATGTAGCTGCAATAGGTTCTGCTTTAGCAAGATCATTGGCTCCATCATATACAACCAACTTATTACCAACGGCATCTTTCAAAGTCAAATCTGTCCATTTCTTCTTGTCAGCAGCAACTTTCAAGCCATTAATCAAATCAAAGAGATTAATTTGTTCACCAGTTGCTAATGCAGGATTGTTATACTTCAAGTCAACAACATCAGAGAATGCCAAGATCGGTGTTTGCACAGTCCATTCTTCTGTATCGAAGAGTACACGTTTAGAATCAGTATCACCTGCTGTAATATCGTAAATATCAACTTTCAGTTTGCCAACCTTAGCCAAATCTACACGTGGAGTAAATACAATCTGGTTAGTAGTAGCCCACTTGATATCACCACTCTTCATCATTTCCTGAACATAAGCGTTCTGGTTCTTTGAAGCCATATCAAATTTCACTATAGCATCTTCAGGAACAACATCATACATTTCGTCAAATACCTGAGATTGCATAATGAAGTCTGTGTAATTTGCTCCACTCTTAACCCATTCACCCATGATAATGCGGTTCTTATACTGATCCTTAATCGGACAATCGAATGTATAAGTTACAGAGAAGTCGTTAACGGCAACCTTAAACAGTTTGTTTACATACTTGTTGTAAACACCATAAGGAGTCTTGATGCCATCGGTCATCATCATATCATAGTCACTGTTCCAATCATAAGACCAAGATGAGCCCATCAACAAAGTAGTCTTCTTTATTTGTTCCTGATTAGCGCCCGGTGTCAAGATTAAGAATAAAGAGTCTTTGTCTGCATTGTTTCCACCATTCTTATAGTACAGAACAGCTTCATTAGTGATATTCAAATTCTGTTCAATATAGTTAGCCACATTGGTAACGTTCTCTTCCAAATTGGCATTAGCTAATCCGTTTCTTATAGTCCAGAAATTATTGTAACTTGTTTGAGACATATCGGCATAACCAGTCAACTTATTAGCTGTATCATATACAGGTTTATACAACTGAACAAAAGTAGAATATACACTATTATTGTTTGAAACAACATCACGTCCTTCAATAGCATTTTCAAAGTCACGAACATCCAAAGTGATAACTTGAGATTTTGCACTATTGTAAGTAAATGTGAAGTTGTCTGTAGCGTTCAACGGTTTCAAAGCAACAGTTGAGAAGTTAGGATTAACAGCAGGACGAACTGCTTTGATAAATACTACATTCTTTATCTCATAATCTTTAATTCCTTCTTCTTGAGCCTTAACAGTAGTAGTTACTTCAATAGCTGCATATTCATCAATAGCAGAAGCTTGGTTAGTTGATTTCACAGACAAGACATTATCTTTCAGTTCAAAGATACCTTGATGAGTCTTAATAGTTTGACCCTTAAAAGTGTATTCTTCATTCTGATCCAACAGTCTGAAAGCCTTTTCATAAACAATACCTGTTTCTTTTACCCAAACCTTAGCACTTTGAATATAAACATCAATAGAATCATTTACATTGTAAGTACCTTGATAGTTGAATTTACCAAAATCATATCCATCATAAGCATTCCATCCTTCAGTAATAATCTTCGGATAATTGTTACCTGTTACGGTAGTGGAAGTGAATGCGTTCTTGATATTATCAGTAGTAACATTTGTTCTTCCTACTGTAAAGTAATCAGAAGCAGAAGTGTATTGACCATACATAGTTACATCTAAAGAAGTTGCAACTACTGTTCCTTCACTTATTCCTTCATTAGGTATCATAGCAAGTTTCAATACTCCGTTTGCTAAAGTAGCCGAACCATCCATATATACCAAAGCCGGTTCTACACTACGACTCAATTTGTATGTATCAACGAACGAGAATTTAGCATTGTCCAATGAGAAATCACCCGGATAAACCTTGAAAGAAGCATAAGCAGGAACAGCTGCAAACAATTCATTATCTGTATTATACACATTATAAGCATAACAAACATCATCGGCATCATTAACAGCCTGTTTTCTGTAAACTACAGTCTGCAACCCTTTGAAAGCAGAACCTTCCTGCAATAAAGTATAGTTCTGTCCGTCGATAGTCACAATTACAGTCTTGCTTTCAGCATCTACAGCAATGTTAGGAAATTCATTGTTCTGCTTCAAATCAGTAACTTTGTCACCGATCTTGATGTATTCCACACCATCCACTGTCACCCAAGACACGTTTGAACCAGCGGCTTCACCATCCTGACCTCTGGCCGGAACTTTGTTACCTTCGGTATCTTTCACATCCACCCAAGTAGCACCTTTGTCTGTGCTAACCTGCCAGTAATTGCCTTCCACACGGAATTCAGGGATAACAGTAGTACCATCTGCTCCATTAGTACCATTCTTGATAGTAATTTTGGAACCGTCAGTGAAAACCAGTTCATATCCACCGGTAACCTCATTACATGACTGAACGAATTTACCTGCCTTAATTGCCGAGTCAAGACTTGCAATGGTTTCCTTGACTTCGCTCAATTCCTTGTCGATGCGGTCAATGTCATCATCATAGTCCTTACAAGACACAAATGTTCCTGTTGACGAAACCATTAAGGCTCCGAACAGGATTGCACTTAAAAACTTTTTGTTCATAATAGAAAAACTTTAAATTTATAAATTTAAAAAACTAAAATTGGTTATACATATTTGGTTCATTATAAATAGCTTAGCTAATTTACTGCCTGCGAATGATGCCTCCTTCTTTCTTGGGTCTGATATGACAAAGGTGATACCCCGACAATACGGCTGAAAGCAGAGTAGAAAGCACTTTTCGAAGCAAAGCCACAACTGCAAGGCAGCTCAGTCAGCGCACAACGTCGGGAACAGAGAAGTTCTTTGGCATATTCCACACGATACGTGTTCACAAGTTCCTTCAAATTACAACCGAAGTATTTGTTCACCACATTGCTCAGATAGGTCTGGTTTGTTTCAAGCAGTGCACTCAGTTTCTTCAGAGAAAGCGAGGTGTCAAGAAATACCTGACGTATCTCAAGCTGGTACAATATACCTTTATATATATTACAATCCACCTTGCGAATGTCTGTTTCCTTTCCGGCAAACTCCTCTTTCCATTGCCGCTCGGCGGCCTTGAAAAGCAAAGTTTTCTGCCGCTCGGAAGTAGCGGTCGTGCGTTTACGTCTCAGAAATAGATATTCCATCTGCTTTATGTTGTTTTCATTTAGTTATACCGCTTCAAAGACCAGATATATTCTATATATAAAAAGGTCTTAAAAACGACATTTTTTGTAGATCTCTTGATAAGAGATCTACAAAATGTATTAACACACATTATATCAACATATTACAGAGCTGTTGAAACGAAATAAAGAAGAATATAAATAAATGAGAGAACTATTTTTTTATATAAATTCCTATTTTTTTTGCCAAAAATGTATTAGTTCTCAAAACTTTGCTTATTTTTGCACAGAAAATATATATCTCTTATCAAGAGATATATAAATCGGGTCATGTAAAAGCGAAGCATAACAAACTGAAAGACAGAATATTGCTACTTATAAAGAGTTTATGTTAGCTTTAAAAGGAGAAAAGTTCATCATTTTAACTTTTTTTGTTTCATCAAAGAGAAATCCATCAACCAGTTTTTTTAAAGTTCTACTATAAAAGTCCAGAAGCATTTGGAATTATTATGGAAATGACAATAGATCGAACCCTGTTGCATAAACCTTTTCTATCTCCTGATTAAACCTTTTTATACGGATGTATTCTATCTCCATAGCCTTTGGAGCTATCTCCATAAGCTTTGGAGTTATCTCCCAAGGCTATGGAGTTAACTCCAAAGGCTTACGGAGATAGAACAAACAGGAAAAAAAACCTTTAACCATACGGCGGGAAAGGTTTAGAAATATAGACAAGAGCTTTTAAGGATGAATCTGATTACAAAGCTACGCATTCCTTAAGCAGGGAGGAAAAGTCCCCAGACTGCCTTCTTATAAAAAAGCGAAACAACATATTGGCAGGAAGATATACATCTGACTACATGTATGTTATATAGCAACAAGTCGAAATGCTAAAGTGAGGGCATATATCCAATCCCAATCTTTACTTTTGCCTGTCATACAAACCATCCATAAAATTACGAACGCTCGTACAGGGGGGTATCACAAACAATTGTATGAAATAAATCCCCACTAAATTTCTGCTGACCCAAAAGCCGGATAAGCCCTCATTTCAGCAGGCTGAAGGATTTATATCCGGATGAAGGAAATAAAGTAAAAATGGTTCATCATAAACAACTGAGTAACAATATATTACCTTACAATGAAGGATTTGAAGGAAAAAAAACAGGTTATAGAGCCAAATCTTCTCTATAACCTGCATATACTCAAATCACCTTGAAACAATCAGAGAGTGATATCTTTCATTATCTTTTCTAATGCTCCGGCATTATGGTTCACATAATTTCCGGCAGCTTTCCCTGCTTGTTGCAAATAAGCCTCATCCGACAGGAATTTGTCCATCAACCGTTTAAAATCATCATAACCGGTTACTTCAAAACCGCCTTTCTGCTCCAACAAATGTTGCGCCTCGCGAAATTTCTTGTTGTTAGGTCCGAATATCACAGGAATACCATATACAGCCGCTTCCAGCACATTATGAATTCCAACTCCGAAACCACCCCCAATATACGAAATCTCACCATATCGGTAAATGGAGGACAGCAATCCGTAACAGTCGATAATCAAACAATCGGCCTGTGTCACATTTTCTTCCGTAGCCTCGGTATAGCGGATGCACGGACGTTTCACCTTATCTAAAATCTCTTTCAAATGACTGTCGCTCACCACATGAGGAGCAATAACCAGTTTCATCTCAGGATGCTCATTGAAATATTTGATAAAAATATCCTCATCCGGTCCCCATGAGCTGCCTGCAACAAAAGTCAACGAGCCACCTTTGAACTTCTCCACCAGCGGAAGCTGCTTGGCTTGATGGCAGATATCCAGCACACGGTCAAAACGAGTATCGCCCACAACTGTCACATCGGTCACACCAATTGTTGCCAGTAATTTTTTGGAAACTTCATTCTGTACAAACAAATGAGCAAAAGTCCTCAGCACCTCACTATATCTCTTCCCATACCAACGGAAAAAAATCTGATTGGGACGGAAAATGGAAGATACGCTATAGGTGGGAATACCTCTCCTATGCAACTCATTCAAGTAATTCTGCCAAAATTCATACTTGATAAAAAACACCATACAGGGATTAGCCAATTCTACAAACCGACGGACATTACGCGGAGTGTCGAAAGGCAGATAGCAGACAAGGTCTGCCCCCTGGTAGTTCTTTCTCACTTCATACCCTGAGGGAGAAAAGAATGTCTGCAATATTTTATATTCGGGATGCTCCTTACGGATACGTTCTATCAAAGGGCGTCCCTGTTCGAACTCACCCAATGAAGCTGCATGAAACCAAATGTAACGGGCGTTTTTGTCTATCTTGTTACGCAAGATATCAAATACTTCCCGGTGTCCTTTCACCATTTTGGCGGGCTTGGCGCTGAACAGGCCGGCAACCTTCACCCCGAATAGATAAATATAGATGACTAAGTTATAAATCATAACTACCGGCTATTACTTGAGCACTTCCACAGCCCGACGAATGCGTCGCAATGTTTCTTCTTTCCCTAAAACGGCTGAAATATCAAACATATGCGGGCCTTTACCCTCACCTACCAAGGTTAAACGGAAAGCATTCATTATATTACCCAAGTGATAACCTTTATCTTCTATCCATTTCATGACCACAGCTTCCTGGTTCTCCAGCGAGAAGTCGTCCAAGGCCTCCAACACGTCCGCCAACTCCAGCATACGTTCGGGAGAGTCCTCTTTCCAACGTTTTTTACGGGTCTTCTCATCATATTCCGTAGGAGCGACGAAGAAGAATTTGCAAGTTTCCCACAAATCCTTGATAAAACTTACACGATCTTTCATCAAACCTACCACGGTCACTACTTTATCCATAGGAGCTTCAATGCCGTGCTCTTTCAAGATCGGCATGAAAAGCCCGGCTACTTCCTCATTGCTTTTCTTCAATATATATTCATGGTTAAACCATTTTCCTTTTTCAAAGTCGAATTTCGCTCCGGCTTTGCTGCAACGGTGCAGGTCGAAAAGCTTCACCAGTTCATCCAAAGACATCAGTTCCTGGTCATTGCCCGGATTCCATCCCAACAGGGCAAGGAAATTGATAACAGCTTCGGGCAGGTAACCCGACTCACGATAACCGGAAGACACCTCACCGGTTTTGGGGTCGTGCCATTCCAACGGGAAAACAGGGAAGCCAAGACGGTCACCATCACGCTTGCTCAGTTTACCGTTACCATCCGGTTTCAACAACAAGGGAAGATGTGCGAACTCGGGCATGGTATCCGCCCAGCCGAAAGCCCGGTACAGCAGGACATGCAACGGAGCGGAAGGCAACCATTCCTCACCACGGATTACATGGGAAACTTCCATCAAATGGTCGTCCACAATGTTTGCCAAATGATAAGTAGGCAGTTCATCCGCCGATTTATATAAAACTTTATCATCTAAAATGGAAGAATTGATCACTACCTCGCCACGGATAATATCATGTACGTGTACATCTTCATTCGGTTCAATCTTGAAACGTACCACATATTGCTTCCCATCGGCAATCAGTGCATCCACTTCTTCTTTTGGCAGAGTCAAAGAGTTACGCATAGACATACGGGTAGAAGCATCGTACTGGAAATTAGAGATTTCCTGACGTTTGGCATCCAACTCTGCCGGAGTATCGAAAGCAATATACGCCTTATCGCTGTCAAGCAACACCTGTACATATTTCTTATAAATATCACGACGTTCAGACTGACGGTAGGGACCGTAGTTACCACCAAAGCTGACTCCTTCGTCGAAGTTTATCCCCAACCACTTAAACGACTCAATGATATATTCTTCCGCACCCGGAACAAAGCGATTTGAGTCGGTATCTTCTATACGGAAAATTAAATCTCCACCATGCTGGCGAGCAAACAGATAGTTATACAAGGCTGTGCGCACACCGCCGATATGCAACGCTCCCGTCGGGCTCGGAGCAAAACGAACTCTTACTTTTCTTTCTGACATTGTTGTTTTATATAAAATACGCTGCAAAATTAATCTAAATTTCCCGATTTTTTCGTATTTTGCGCGCAAAAATATACGATTATGAAAAGTTTAAAGACCGGTAAACGGTTTTCATATAAAGATTTGCTGTATAAAAGCCTCATTTTCATTGCCACAGTGTCAGTTATAGTTTATTTTTTGCCCAATGAAGGCAAATTTAACTATCAATTTGACATTAACAAACCATGGAAGTACGGACTATTACAAGCATCGTTCGATTTCCCCATTTATAAAAATGACATGCAGGTGCAAAAAGAACAGGATAGTATTCTTGCTACTTACCAGCCCTATTTCCATATAGAAAAGAATGTGGAAAAAGAGATGATTGAGAGACTGAGAGAAGACTATAACAAAACACTTCGCCATTCCTTGCCCGGCACAGATTATATAAGATACATATAGCGCATGCTGAAATAGATGTATAGAAATGGAATTATTGCCGGTAATGACCTCACCCGAATGGAAGAGGACAGCATCACTGCCATACGAACGGTAGAACAGAATACGGCCACAAGTCGGCCGGTCGGTCAGTTATATACTGTAAAAGATGCTTATGAATACCTGCTGAACGCCGATACCACCCATTACAAGAAGAAGGTTTTGCAGCAGTGCAACTTAAATAATTATATTACTCCAAATCTTATTTATGACGAAGCCAAATCTGAAGCAGCACAGAAAGACCTGCTATCCAATATTTCCTATGCAAACGGTTTTGTCTTAAACGGTCAAAAAATTATAGACCGCGGAGAAATTGTAAACGAACAGACCTACAATATATTAGAGTCTTTACGAAAAGAATGGGAAAAGCGCAGTGATTCTTTACAAGAGAAACGGCTGACACTGGCCGGACAAATACTTTATGTCGGCATCTTCCTGTTTTGCTTCATGGTCTATTTGGATTTGTTCCGTGCCGATTATTATGAGCGCAAAGGCAGCCTGTCATTATTGTTTACACTGATTGTATTCTATAGTGTGGTAACCGCTTTCATGGTAACACATAATCTATTTAATGTGTATATCATCCCGTACGCGATGCTACCCATTATCATTCGCGTCTTTCTTGATTCGAGGACTGCTTTCCTGACGCATGTCATCACTATATTGATATGCTCCATATCCTTACGCTTTCCGCATGAATTCATTCTGACACAGTTGGCTGCAGGATTAGTGGCGATATTCAGTCTAAGAGAGCTATCGCAAAGGTCCCAACTTTTCCGAACGGCTTTATTGGTTATACTGACTTATGCAGCCATTTATTTCGCCTTCGAGTTGATGACAGAGAACGGTCTTTCCACCGACTTTTCAAAGTTGAACATACGAATGTACACTTACTTCATCATCAATGGAATTCTGTTATTATTCACCTATCCTTTACTCTTTTTATTGGAAAAAACTTTCGGATTTACTTCCAATGTAACGTTGGTAGAACTTTCGAATATCAATAATGACCTTTTGCGGCAAATGTCCGAGACGGTTCCGGGAACATTCCAACATTCCATGCAAGTGGCCAATCTTGCTGCAGAAGCAGCCATCCGCATTGGAGCCAAAAGCCAGTTAGTACGTACAGGAGCTTTGTATCATGATATTGGTAAGATGGAAAACCCTGCTTTTTTCACAGAAAATCAGTCAGGAGGAGTTAACCCGCATAAGAACCTGAATTACGAACAAAGTGCGCAGGTCGTCATCAGTCATGTGACGGATGGATTGAAGTTAGCCGATAAACACAATCTGCCTAAAGCCATCAAGGACTTTATCAGCACGCATCATGGACGGGGAAAAACAAAATATTTCTATATTTCCTGGAAGAACGAGCATCCGGACGAAGAACCGAATGAAGAACTGTTCACCTATCCCGGGCCGAATCCGTTCACCAAAGAACAGGCTATCCTGATGATGGCGGATGCCGTAGAAGCTGCCTCACGCAGTCTTCCGGAATATACAGAAGAAACAATCAGCAACCTGGTCGATAAGATTATCGATTCCCAGGTCACTGAAGGTTACTTTAAAGAATGTCCTATCACTTTCAAGGATATAGCAACAGTGAAAGCTGTGTTCAAAGAAAAACTAAAGATTGCTTATCACACCCGGATCAGTTATCCTGAGTTAAAGAAGTAAGCAAACCTGCGCAAGCATCTTCAAGAACATCAAGTACATATTCAAACCCCTCGGCCCCTCCATAATAGGGGTCGGGGACATGATCTGCAGGAATACGGGTGCAATACTCCGTCATGCGATGAATCTTCTTCCATTCTTCGGGAGAAGGAGCTTTGTCTTTCAAGTCATCTATGTTCCGGTCGTCCATACCGATTATCAGATCAAAATTATAAAAATCTTCCGTACGGACGGGGCGAGAACGATGCACCAATTGATAACCGCGACGGGCTGCATGAGCACGCATCCGGCTATCCGGCAATTCCCCCTGATGATAAGACAGGATTCCGGCAGAATCTATCACAAATTCTTTTTCCAGTCCCGCTTCTTCTATTAAATGAAGCATTACGCCTTCAGCCGTAGAGCTACGGCAAATATTTCCTAAACAGACAAATAATATTTTCTTCATATATACATGATTGTTTCTCAAAATGAGTTCAGTATCTGATTGGCCCGGTTCACGGTTATTGCGGCCGGGATTTCCGGCATACTACCCAAATTGAACGGAGCAAGCATTTTTTCTATTTTCTTTAATCCGGCCTTATTTCCTTTTTTCTCAAATTCCTGACGAAGGATATTGATCTTCTCATGCGCCTGTATGCCTTCAATCAAACGCTCGAAACGAATACAGCTACGAGCACCCGGATATACAAGGTAAGTATCTCCGCCTGCCCAACTGCGGAAACGGGAATCAAGCAGCGGCTCCAATGGCCAGCTGTTATATGCCCAACGCAGATAACCATCCAGATGTTTCTTAGATGAATAATAACTCATCCAGGCTGCTTCTGCAGGATCAGAGAAAGTAAACGTGTTGGGATGGGCTTCCGTACAGCAGGTATAATAATTAGTACGCTTGTTCTCGGCTACA
>ERZ779992.253-NODE-253-length-41410-cov-3.002225_pt1 | contig 41410 bp, 47 predicted proteins | sample MGYA00511934_ERZ779992 | MGnify/ENA primary metagenome ERZ779992 (study PRJEB29588, sample SAMEA2163248) | human gut metagenome | biome: human gut; feature: human-associated habitat; material: faeces | place: Denmark | collected 2008/2010 ...
TAAAAAAGCATTAGAATTAGTTTTTAAAAGTTTACAAAATAATGAACAATTTGATGAGAGATTTATAAAAAAGTTAAATGAAACTATAAATAGAGATATTAAAGATACTGAAGGTTACAGAACTGTACAAGTGTTTATACAGGGAAGTGAACATATTCCGCCAGAACCTGAAAAAGTTCCAAATTTAATGATGTATTACATATATAACTATAATCACGACGAACAGGATATATTTAACAAAATTGCAAGATATCATATTGAGTTTGAGAAAATACACCCATTTGAAGACGGAAATGGAAGGACAGGAAGACTACTTATAAATTATGAATTACTAAAAAATAATTTATCTCCTGTCGTAATTAGTAAAGATGACAGAGTAAAATACTTTGAATTTTTAAGAACTAGTGATGCTATTGGACTTGCAGAATGGCTAAAAGATTTATCATCAAGAGAAGAAGATAGAATGAAAAAATTTGGTTATACAGATTAATAAAAAATTGCTTAAAGTAGAATAACAAAAGAATAATGAAATAAGGAGCTAGAAATGAAGAAAATAATAAGTTTTTTAATTATAATGTTATTTGTATTATTACCAAGCACAGTATTTGCAAGTAATGGGAGTAGCAACGGAAGTATGTCATTAGGCTTAGCTTTACGGTATGGAGGCATTTATTTCAATCCATATGTCACTTTTTGTTTTAATGCCATTATCTAAAATTATTTCAAAAGAAAATTCAAAAAGAACTTTTTGGATTTTGTTTGTAATTAGAATTGCAATTTTATTATTTTTTGACTTATTTATAACAAAAGGTATTGCAATAATAGACTTTATATTAGTATTTGTAGGCGCATTTATTATTATTCCTATTGCCTCAATTAAAGATAAAGAAGGTGTAGTAAATGACGTACCAATAAATAATAACGAAGAACAAGAAAATATCGAAACAAGTGCTGAAACAGTAACAGATAATAGTCCAATAGTGTTGATTGACCCTACATATCTTAACAATGAGAGTGCTTTATTAAAAAATATTGTAAAAGAAGAGATTGAAAGCCAAGGGGAAAATGTAAAAAAATTAACAACATCAAAAATAAATACCAAAAGAAATATAGTAATTTTAATCTTTGGATTATTAACATTTATATACGTGTTGATGTACTTTTTTAATATTGAATTAAAAACTTGCTTAATGTGTGAGGGAATTACTCTATTATTATACATATTTTTAGTAAAAAAATTTAATATTGTAAATGCAATTTCAATGAAAGCTAAAAAAAATCCAAATGAAGATATAGCAAAATTGGTTACAGAAGTAAAAATAAATAAAAAGCAGGTAGTCTTTCCAATTTTTCTAAAAACAGGAATAACTGTATTGGCAGCAATATTTATACCAGTAATAATGTTTGCAAAGCCAAAATTACTTTACTTTAGATATGGAGATGGATATGCAGTAATAAAATACACAAAAGGAGCAATTCAACAGAGTGATACAGTTGTAATTCCAGATACGCATAATGGAAAAAATGTTGTTGCTATTGCAAATAGTGCATTCGAGAATACAAAAATTAAAAATGTAACATTATCACAAAATTTAGAGAGTATAAAATCTAAAGCCTTTTTTAATTGTAAAAATTTAGAAAGTATATATATCCCTCAAAATGTTACAGAAATAAGGGCAAGTGCTTTTGAAAATTGTTTAAACCTAAAAACAGTTTCTTTACCAAATGGATTAATTGAAATAAGGGCATCAGCTTTTAAAAATGATAAAAAATTATCCAAAATAGAATTACCAGAAAGCCTAGAATATTTAGGTGCAGGAGCATTTTCACATTGTAGTTCGTTACAAGAGATAACTATACCTAGTAAGGTTGTAGAGATAAACGGACAAACATTTGAATATTGTATTTCATTAAGAAGAATAAATTTACATGATAACATAATATCAATTCATGGAGAAAATTTTGTTGGTTGTAAAAAGTTAGACAATGTAACACTGCCATCAAAAATAACAGAAATTAGAGGTAATACATTTGAAAATTGTACATCACTATCTTCTATTGTAATACCTAAAGGAGTTACTAGAATAGGTGGGCATGCCTTTTATGGTTGTAGTAATTTAAGTTATGTGATAGTTCCATCAACAGTCGTCGAAATAGGTAGTTCAGCATTTAGACAATGCACTTCATTGCGCTCAATACATGTACCTAAAAATGCAGTAATAAATGAAAGAGCATTTAAAGAAAGTCCAACATCAGTAATATACTATTAGGAGGCATTTGTTATGAATGAGGATTACAAATTTATACATTTATTATATGTACCAACAATGAATTGCAATATGCAATGCAAGTATTGTTATTTAAAAGAGAACACAGTTGATTTAGAACAAGATGATTCATATTTGAAAACATTAGAGTATGCTGTAAACAAATTTAAAAATGCTAAGGTTGTTCCATTTAATATATCTTTGCATGGTGGAGAGGTAACAACTTTAGCTAGAGAGGATTTTAGAAATATTATAAAATATATTTCTAATTACTACAGAGATAATAAAGAAATAATTATTGGCAATGGATTTAGGCTAGGAGCTCCACATATTAAAACCAATTTATTAAATTTAGAAAAGCACATAGATACTATAAAGGAATTTAATGTTTCAATAAGTGGCTCTTTGGACTTACCATTTTCATTGCATGAAAAATATAGAGTTACAAAAGGAAATCAAAAAACTTTAGATAAAATATTAAAAAACATCGAACTATTGGAAGAAATACCTAATAATAAAAAGGTTTCTGCAACAATATTTAAGGAGCATTATGATAAAACAGATGAAATTATTAAAGATATTAAATATCTTGATGAAAATACCTGTTTAAATATGAATGACTTTAATTTTATGATTGGTTTTGTAGATAATGAGAATGATGATATACTCCATGCTATGACAGAAGATGAACAAGTCGATTTTTATAGAAGGATGAATAATGAGTTTAGAGGAACAAATTTAGATTATGGAGTAAGAAATACTTGGTTTGCAGAATTTAATCCTACATATTGCACTAATTGTGATAATTGTGGAGAAAAGTTTTTCTTATTAGAGAGAAATGGTGATATATATTCTTGTGTAAGAGGACAAAAAAATGAAGAATTCTATTATGGAAATATATATAAAGATGAAGTTGAAACAATTATGAATAATGCCAGAAGAAAAATTTTTGAAATACATAATAAAATAGGATTTAACGAAGAATGTCTAAATTGCAAATATTTATATTTGTGTAAAACAGGTTGCCCATTTGTTAAGAATAAATACAAAATAAATAAATCGTATACTTGTAAATTACAACAAGAAATATACAAAGACAATGCTGAGTTATATCCAGAAGATAAGAATAATGAAGAATCAATTTATATGTATTTAAGCAAGATACATCCAGATATATCAAAAGATTTCTATCCCAAAGAAAAGAAAATTGTTGGACAAGATATACCAAGTTTAACATCAATAATAGAGGCAGATAGTAAATTAAAGAATATATATAGTCCAGATATTTTTATATTAAAAATTGATGATATTGAATATAAACTAGAGTCTCAAATAATAAAAAGTAAAAGAGATATTGTATATTTAACTGATGAAAGTAAAATAGTACTTTATATAAAAGAGGGAGTTTTGGAAGATTGTGATTATCCGGCTAGTAATTCACTATATGTGATGTTATTAACAGGTGATACATTACAATATGGAGATGAACAAAGAGTAAAACAAGAACATATTATGACTCATCAAATATTTACAAATACCATAAAAAAAGAAAAATCTGACAAAAAAGGCTATTACTGTGTAGATTTAACTAAAATATTAAGTCTATATTATGATAAGGTATCAACTAAAAATCCTAACAACTTATTTTTTACTACAACAGAATTAAGAGACTATCATTATACTAAACATAAAAATAATGCTTATTATCATATACAAGCAATAAATTTACCATTTCAAAATATAGAATTCTTCTATATTGACTGTAAGGAGGGATTAAAGTGATAGAAAAAAAGCCAAAGACATATAATGAAATTATTAGACTAAAAAAGTGCTATACACTAGCAAATTATTATTCTGATATAACAGAGAATATGTTTAATGAAATATATGATTTTCTTGCTGAGTCAGAGGCTAATACAATTGTAGCAAATCAAAATATTTTATCACTTGTTGATGGAGCAGGGAAGGTTGTAAAGGCTTTTTCAGTATCTGCAACAACTAAATCTTTTGATAGAATGGAAATTAGCAATAGAGGCTTTTCTGTAACACCACATTATGACTCAAGTTCATCATCATGGGGAGGCTCATCAGGAAATAACAATAATAACAACAATAATAACAATAACAGTTAATAAAAAACAATAAAGGCAAACATCAATTTACCTTTATTGTTTTTTTTAGTATATATATTTATGCTAATTTGGTCTTTTAATCATTTATTTTTTGAATTGTGAGTTGTACAAGTCTGCATAGAATCCGTTTTGTGCCATTAGCTCTTCGTGATTTCCGTGTTCTATTATGTTTCCTTCGTTCATAACCAATATCATGTCTGCGTTTCTAATTGTTGAAAGTCTGTGTGCTATTATGAATGAGGTTCTGCCTTCTGTTAGTTTATCCATGGCTTGTTGTACAAGTTCTTCTGTACGTGTGTCTACACTACTGGTTGCTTCGTCTAGTATTAAGAATGGTGCATTCTTTATCATTCCACGTGCGATTGTAAGTAATTGCTTTTGCCCTTGAGATATGCTCTCTGAATCGCTTAATGTGTAGTCTAGTCCACCAGGTAGTGTTTTTATAAATTTGTCTATTCCGACAGTTTTGCAAGCTTTCATTATGTCTTCATCAGAGACTTCTTTGTTGTATTTTATGTTGTCTCTAATTGTTCCATTAAATAGCCAAGTGTCTTGTAATACCATTATGAATAGATCGTGTATATTTTCACGAGATAGCTCTTTTGTTGAAACTCCGTCTATTGTAATATTTCCGTCTGCTATGTTATAGAATTTCATAAGTAGGTTGACCATTGTTGTTTTTCCAGCTCCTGTTGGACCAACTATTGCAACTTTTTGACCTTTTTTTACATCACAGCTGAAATCTTTTATAACTGTCTTTTTGCCATCATAAGAAAATTTTATGTGGTCAAATACAATGTTTCCTTCAACTTTTGCTGGATCAAGATGTTTAGTGATGTTTTTCTGTTCATCCATTTCAGGTTCTTCTAAAAATTCGAAAACTCTTTCTGAAGCAGCTGCTGTTGTTTGTAAGTTTGTCATACCTTGAGCAATTTGTGTTAAAGGCCCTGTGAATAAACGTATGTACATCATGAATGCTACTATAACACCAAATGTGATGCTTCCATTCATTGTTAATATTGCACCAACAACACAAACAGCAACATAACTAAAGTTTCCAATAAAGCTCATTATAGGTTGGCTTAGGCCAGATAAGAATCTACTCTTTTTATTACATTCATACACTCTTTGGTTTAATTTGTCAAAGGTCTCAGAAGCTTCTTTTTGACCATTGTAAGCATTTACAACATTATGGTTTGAATATATTTCTTCAATATGTCCATTTAATTTTCCAAGTTCAACTTGTCTTGCATTAAAGTATTTTTGAGATTTTGCCATTATAACAAACATTGCAACAAATCCAAGTAGGGAAGATACAATACCTGTTATGGCTAAAATCCAGTTTGTATAGAACATCATTATTATTGAACCTATAAATAATGTTATTGCTCCAACTAGTGTTCCTAAACTTTGACTTAATGACATAGCAATTGTATCAACATCGTTTGTAACTCTTGATAGTAAATCTCCATAGCTGTGTGTATCGAAATATCTAAGTGGAAGTTTATTAATCTTTTTAGATATTTGAGTACGCATTTTTTGAGCAAATTTATTTGCAACTGTTGCCATTATTATGCCTTGTAAAAAGTCGAATAATGCACTTACAAGATAGATAATAAGAAGGAACAATGCTATAGAATTTATTGTATCAAAGTTCATTCCAGCAATTAATCCATTTGTAATTTCGTTTGTTAAATCACTCAATCTGTTTGGCCCGATTATTGATAAAACAGAGCTAAAGCAAGAAAGTACTAGTGCAACTATTAACAATGGAAGTAATTTATTTAAATAATGAACAAGTTTTTTTACTGCTGTTTTTAAATCTTTTGGCTTTTCAGCAGGAGCGTTTCTACCAAAGTTACGTGGCTTTTTCTTGTAATCTTCTTCGTTATCCATTTTCTAGTTCCTCCTTTGATAATTGTGAATATGCAATTTCCTGGTACACTTTGCAATTGCTTAAAAGCTCCTTATGTGTGCCCATTCCAACACATTCTCCATTTTCCAATACTATAATTTTGTCTGCATTTAATATAGTTCCAATTCTTTGTGCAACTATTATATTTGTAGAATCTTTAGTGTAATTTCTTAACTCTTCTCTTAGAGTGTAATCTGTTTTGTAGTCTAATGCACTGAAAGAGTCGTCAAATATATATATTTCTGGATTTCTTGCGATGGCTCTTGCAATAGCAAGTCTTTGCTTTTGACCACCAGATAAGTTTGTTCCACCTTGTGCAACATGAGCTTCATATTTTTCAGGCATCTTTTCAACGAATTCTTCTGCTTGTGCAATTTCTACAGCTTTCTTTATTGTGTCTTCTGAAATTTCACCTTTTCCATTGTCTCCATATGCCACATTGTAGTTAACCGAACCGCTAAACATTACAGCCTTTTGAGGAACATAGCCTAGCTTGTTGTGTAAAAATTCTTGGTTATAGTCTTTTACATCAACACCATCTACTAAAATTGTTCCTTCTGTTGCATCATAAAATCTTGGTATTAAGTTAATCATTGTTGTTTTTCCAGAACCTGTTGAGCCAATTATTGCGACTGTTTCACCTTGATGAGCCGTAAACGATATATTTTTTAATACATAATCATCTCCATCAGGATATTTGAATGAAACATTTTTAAATTCGATTTCGCCTTTTTTATCAGTCTCATTGCTATTTACTTTTCCATCTTTAATAGAAGGCTTTGTATCTAAAACTTCTGCAATTCTTTGAGCAGAAACCTGAGCTCTTGGGTACATTATAAATATCATTGAAAGCATTAAAAACGACATTATAACTTGCATTGCATAACTTGAAAATACTACCATGTCAGCGAAAAGTGGCAATTTATCCATCATACTTGCAGAATCTATTAATCTACTTCCAACAAAATAAATTGAAAGTGTTAAAGTATTCATTACCAAATAAATTACAGGAGACATTGCTGACATGGCTCTTTGGTTAAACATTTGAGTATTTGTAAGTTCTGTGTTTCCAACTTCAAATTTATCTTCTTGATATCCTTCTGCATTGAAAGCTCTTACGACTCTTATACCAGTAAGGTTTTCACGAGTAAGTTCGTTTATATTATCAATCATTTTTTGAACTTTTTTAAACCTTGGAAGTACCAATGCTACAAGAAGAGAAACGCAAGACAGTAGAACCAAAACTGCAACTCCAGTAAGTGCACTCCATTGCCAATTTTTATTTAAAATTTTAATAACTGCCCAAACTGCTGTAATAGGAGATTTAATCAAAAGTTGTAATCCCATAGATATTAGCATTTGAACATTTGTTATGTCATTTGTTGTTCTTGTAATTAAACTGCTAGTAGAAAATTTCTTAATTTCTTGCATACTAAAGTTTTCTACATTTTCAAATAATTTCTTTCTAACATGAAGCGTGAATGATGCAGAAAGTAGGGAAGTTAGGTAACCAACTACAATTGCTGCAATCAAACTGCCAAATGCACAAGCAAGCATATATCCGCCTTGTTTCAAAACATCAGACATTTGGCTTCCTTCTGTTTGAACAAGTTTTGTAATTTCAGACATATAATCTGGAAGTTTCAAATCTAGCCAAACTTGAAATATGATTAATAGCAAAGAAATTGCAACTATTAACCAATCTTTTTTAGTGAAGTTTTTTAATAATTTTAACATTTCTTTTTCCTTTCATTTGAATTTTTGTTTAATAGCGGAGATAAGAACTTATCTTCTGTCATCATTTCTCGAATTTAATATTAAAATTAGTCTTAATAAATCTAATATAGATGAAAGCAAACTTGCAATATAAGTCATAGCAGCTGCACTTAAAACTTTTTTAGCTGACTTATTTTCATCATTATAAACAAGATTTAATTCTTCTAATTGAACCAATGCTCTTTTAGAAGCATCAATTTCAACTGGAAGTGTAACTAATTGAAATAACACTGTTGCTAGAAGAATTATTATAGATAATTTAATATATCCAGTCAATCCTCCTATAATAGAAATAAGTAATCCAAAGTATCCTAAATAAGATACAAAATTTACAACAGGAACTAGGGCAGACCTTATCTTGAAAAAAATATAATTTTCTTTGTCTTGAATAGCATGCCCACATTCATGTGCTGCAACAGCAAGTGATGCTATTGAAGTTCCATTGTAAATATCTTTAGATAAATTAATAAGCTTTTTTGATGGGTTATAATGGTCAGACAAATTTCCCGAAATTTCATATACAGAAATTTGAGACAATCCGTTAGAATCCAATATTTTTCTTGCCACATCTTGACCAGTTAATCCAGCAGAATTTTGAACTTTTCTATATTTAGAATATGTAGTATTTATTTTAATTTGTGCAAATACCACAAGTAAAAATCCAATAACTGTAAGTAAAACTGTTAGTGGAGTCTCATACGTCATTAGCCAATAATTCATAATTAATCACGTTCCTTTCTTTAGGCGTAAAACCAGTGGAAAAAATAATTATTTTTCCATGATTTTATGCAAAATATACAATCAATTATAAAATGGAAACAGTAGCCAAGTCAACAAAAAAATGTGAAAATTGTGTGAAATATTTAGAAAAAATGTAATAATATAAATGAAAGAAAAACTCTCTTCGAAGAGAGAGAAAAAGATAGAATCTTTTTTATTTGGTTGTTTGCCTTAATCGGGCAGACAACCTGCCGCACCAGTCCAGGCTTTACCAGAATTGTTTACAGTTTTTGCTTCACTGTATCTGCCTGTTGAAGTGTTATATTTGTTGGTAAACACTCCACCTTCAAAATACCAACCATCAGGGTAGGTAAGGTATTTGGGGTTTGTATCGGTAACAATTGTTTCTTGTTCATAACCAGAAATAATTATTAATTTACCGCGGTTGAGTTCAGAAAAAATTCGTACAACCATGTTGATGGGCAAGTCCGCCATACGGACAATTTTATTACTGCACATTTTTATACCTCCTTAGGGCATACGCCCTGTCGTGCAGGTTTGAAACAAAAAGGTAACCAAATATTGGAACCTAACCTATATTATAATAAATTTACATAATGCTGTCAATAATATTTGTAAAATAAAAATAAAAGTAGAGCTCCTTCGGCAGAAAGAGTTCTACTTTATATCGGCTAATTAACCGAATCTGTTGTCAGTAATTAGTAATTCTTACAGGGAAGCTTATAGCGTTTTTCAAACCAATAAGAAAGCTCATCTCCATATTTCCAGGAATGTGAAAGAACCTCCATTGCTCTCCACAATGTTACAAAGTCAATGCTATCCATGTAACCAGATTTCATTGCATAATTTGCAATATCGTAAAAAGGCTTGTTACACTTTGCCATTAAGTACTGCATCCATGTTGCAAATCGTTTTGCAAATGGAATAATGCTCATAGATAAAGCTGAATTTTCAGGATATTTGAGCAAATCTTCCAAGTGGTGCCAGAGAATTTTTTCTTCTGAGTTTTTGAAGAGAAGTTCTGTAGATTGTGAAACTTGATCTATTTTAGCTTGAACTACATGCGAACGATAAACCTTTTTAACAAACTCCTTTCTAGTAAGCCCAAGTGACTGCCAATGAATCCATGGCAATGTATCAACTGTGCGGAAATTTTCGCTTTTAGGAAAGTTTTTTGCTGAAATGTAACTTTCAATAAGGCTACCTTTAGAATAAGGTGTAATTAAGATAATTGTGCCTTTGTAAATAATCCGCAATCCAACAAATAAAGTATTAGAAGGGAGACCAAGTGCCTGAAATAAAACTTTCTTGAAATTTGACCTTTTTTCAAAACAACCATCAACTAACTCCGAAAGTGTTTCCAAAGAGTTTAACGAGTAAGCAACAAATGTTGCAATACCATCACGAAACTCATAAATGAACCATTCTTCTTTGCAAGGAGAAAAGTCATTCCAAATTCTTAATACCGGAACAGGTAAAAATTGCTTATGAATTGGAGGAGCAAAAAAAGACAATTTCGCTTTTGTAACCATATAAAGAAACCTCCTTTTGTATGGCTCACTGACAAAATATATACGGACAAAGAAAATTATATCATAAATTTACATAATTAGCAACTAAATGAAAACCAAAAGGCAAATTGTTAAAATACAGTTTCTCTGGCAGATATTGAAATCCGAAAGACACGTTTTATTCAACCTTAGGATTGTAAAAACTAAAAATAATAGAGATTCATTTTGAACCCCTATTATTTATGATAAATTATAATTTTAATAACTAAAATAATAAATAAAGTAAGAAATATAAACTTATATATATTTATAATTAAAGAAAACATAGACTCATTGATGCTAGTTCCATTATCTTTAAAATAATCGCGTATAATAGAATCTTTGTCTTGCATACTTACCACGACATCTTTTGATTTTCCATTCTCTAAATACCTAATTTTTAGTTTATAATTATGAAAATCAGACATATATTCTACACTTTCTATATGTGCCTCATTGCTAATGGGAACCTCACCTATACTTGAATAATTTATCATTTCTAATATAGTACTAGTATTTTGCTGTTTATCATATTTTATAACACTACCATGGAAAATTGCATATGAAAAAAATACAATAAAACTAACAACTGTAATTATAAAGGTTATTATATATACTTTTTTAAATGAATAATTTTGTTTATTACACATATCTAATCCTCCTAAATCTTCTTATTCTGAATAAAAATATATCCATTTCCGCTCTTTTTTAAAGTAACCTTATATTGATTTTCGGGGGTGTTTGCATCACAATAGATGATATGATATATTCCATTATTTACATTACCAGAAAGGCATTTTGCATTAATATGGTGAGTATCACTATAAGCATAGCAGTAGATATAATTTTCTTTCATACTAATTTGTTTACTATTTGCATAAGTTTTACAATATTTTAATTGAATATTTGGATTGCTATTTTGAGATATATCTAGCCCTGTTTTTTCAAAATATAGTATTTTTATATGCAATGGGTCAAAGGTTAGAATATCTCCAGTGGGTGGAGTGCCATTGAAAACAGTATTAACTAAGTACTCATATTCAGGGGAGCTAGAATCGATTATGTTTCCAATATAAGTATTATAGTATAATATTTCTGAAATATCTATCATACTAGCGTCATCATAAGTGTGATTAATAAAACCATTATTTGCCACTTTATTTAAAAAATGTTCAATATCTAATAGAGTTTCAAAGTCTAAAGTAGAAGAACGTTTTATAGAAAATTTTAAAATTGCATTAACTATAAATACTATAAACAATGAAATTAATATTATAAATGCTACTATTTTTAAATAGTTTATTTTTTTCATAATAAATCACCTCTAATAAATTTTATTGGATTATATCATCTTATAATATTAAAGACAATATAATTCGTATTTATAATATTAGATACTAGAAATTAGATAAAAGATGCAAAAAAAATAAAATTACAAATAAATAGAAATGAATTTGATAATATATTTGGATAATATGAAAGTAAACCACTTTTTTGTATATTCTAAAAAAATTGAGTAAAAAAGGTTAAAATTATGATTATAAAATTGAAATGGAGGTAAAGTTTATGTCAGAAACAATGAATATGCGCTTATGATAAATAAATCAGGGCAGACATATGTAGTACGTGACGAAATAACTAATGAAATTAAAGGTAGAATTTATAATAGAGAGGTATTTGCATTAGGGCAAGGTGGAGACAGATATCAAGAATTAGTATTTTTAAATTCTAGTGGTAATCTAACTAGTGTATGGGTTGACGATATAAAGAATCCAATACCAGATGGCTTCTTGAGCCCATGTACGTTATACCCATATTCAGAAGAAGTAATACGTGATGAAAGACTTTATATATATAAAATGAGAAAAACAATGAATGTATATACTGCAGCAGGAAACTATTGGGAAAAAGTGGCTGCAGGAATGTATGTCGCTACAGCTAATGAGACAGTTGGTGAAAATCATAAAGATTGGAAATTGATACATTATGTAAAAAGTACTAAAGGCGAATGGGTAAAAGTAACGGGTGATGGTTATAATCATGGATTTGTTGATACCGGACTAAGTCGTGCTTCAGGATATGATTCAATTGCTTTTTATGGTTCTTGGTAAAATAAAGGATGAATTTATTCATCCTTTAGACTATTAACAAAATATTTTTATATACTTTGTCAACAGTCTGGTAAAAAAGCAGGGAAAATCCCTGCTTTTTTATGATAAATATATTATTATAAATTATAATTTTCAATCAATCCATAATAACAATTAAGTCCACCCCAATCAACAGGTGCAGCAAAAAATGAACTAATAGGATAATTAACAATCCAATAATCCAAATCGTGTACAATTTTATGAGCTTCAAAGCATTCTGATAAATCATGATTATCTATTCCATTTTGAATTTTGTTTAGTGCTGAATCTAAAATAGCATGTAACTTATTATTTAGTGTTAATTCATTAAGTTCTTTTAATTGATCTCGATACTCCCAAAAACCATAGTTTTGTATTTTTTCGCCATTGGGTTGAATAAAGACTCCGCTAGAAGAATCAACTTCCCAATAGATATTGTTTGCATCTTTTAAAGTATAAATTCGATTGACGAGATGGAACTCTAATGACGAATGAATGTTATGAATGTTCTTTCTTAATATTGATAGTTCATTTTCATTTAAGTTAGATAAAAGAGAACCCTGAGCCTTTTTTATTTCTTCATCATTTGGTTTTTCAAGGGCAGATGAATGAAGATAATACTTGATATCTAGTAAATTTTTTAGTTCTGTAAATGTTGTATTAGAGAAAGAATACGCTGTGGTACTTGAATTATTCTCTAAAGTAAGCATATTATTATCAAAAATTGTTAAAGTTGTATTTCCATTATCTGATGAAAATTCAATTTTATAAATTTGATTGCTAGTATCTGGCTGAGTTTTACTGTATTCAAAAGTAAGAGAATTTATCTTATCTGTGAAGTTTTTTAATTGATTGGTATCAGAAATGTAGCATATGTAAGGGCTTGCTGTATCTATACTATTTTCTTTGAATTTTGTAATCTTTATTTTAACTGGAGTATTATGTATTGAGAACATAGTATCTACTGTATTAATATTAGCTGGCTGAGAAATTGGTTTTGTACTATTTCTTAGAAAAATAGTAATTATGAATACAATTACTAATATGGCCAAAGTGATAAAAAAGATTAATTTTGATTTTTTTGAATTCATTTTATTATACCTCCTAAATAATTTTATATATTATTAGATATTACAAATTGATAAAAAGTTGCAAATTTTTTATTTATTATATCAAAAAATAAAAAAGAAGGCAATTTGAAGCTAAAAAAGTAATGTATATTATATAAATAAAGTAATTGCAAATGAAAAGTGTAATTGAGAATATATATAGCTGGTTATGAATTTGAATAAAAAAATATTTATATTATTTGATTGTCATGCATCTTTTTTATATAATTAATGTATCTAATATGTATAAAGCAAAATATGGAGGAGAAAATGGAAGAATTAGTAAAGCAGGCTAAAATGGGAAATGAAGAAGCTTTCACACAATTAATTATACAAATGCAATGTGAAATGTTTAGAATTGCCCAAACACGATTAAAAAATATAGATGACGTTAATGATGCTATTCAACAGACAAATTTATACGCATACAAAAATTTACGACAATTGAAAGAAGATAAATATTTTAAAACCTGGATAATAAAAATACTAATTAATGAATGTAATAAAGTTTATAAAAAAAATTATAAAATATTAAATATATTTGATAAATTAACAAAAGAACACAATTCAGTAGAAAACTTTAAGGTAACAGAAAACATTGAAGACAGAATAGATTTGGAAGGGATACTTAGTACATTTAAGTATGAAGATGCAATTTGTATTGTATTATTTTATGGTAGTGGATATACGATACGTGAGATATCTGAAATATTAAAATGTAATGAAAATACAGTTAAAAGTAGAATTAATAGGGTAAAAGGTAAAATACGAAAAAATTATAGTAAGGGAGGGATGGAAAATGAAATACCAAGATAATGACTTTGATGAAATTGATGAAATGCTATTTAAGTATTTTAAAGAAAACCAAGAAGTGCCACAAGAGACGCAAAATATTATAAAAAATATGAATTACAATAGTAAAAGAAATAATTTTGGAATCCGTAAAATCGCTATAATAATATTGGCTATTACTACTTTAACTACAGGAGGAGTGTTTGCACAAAATATTGTATCATTTTTTAAAAATATATTTTCATTAAGTAGTATAAATATAAATAATGACAGCGTAGTAGATGCAATAGAAAAGGACAATTATATTCAGAATGTTAATATGAATTATGTCACAATTAATAAAGACTACAAGATAAAGGTAGATTATGTGATGGTAGATGATATAAATTTATATATAGTATTTTCATTATGTTCAGCTAAAAGCATGGATGAAAATTATAGAATGGCAGTAAATTATTTAGATATAAAAGATGAAAATCAAAATGTTATATATAGTTATACTGATGAGAATGAAGTAAAAACAGTAAAAGGAAGCAAGAAAATAAATTGTACAGATAATAAAGAGAAAAAAGAACTAGTATTTATTTATTCAAAAGAACATCCTAAAATGAAACAGTTAAATGTAAGCTTTAATCGTATAATATTGTATGATGAGAAAAATCCTGAGAAAAATGTAATAAGAATAGATTGTGATTGTAATTTTAAAATTGATATAGCAGAGAAATTTGTTAAGAGAGAGAACATCGAATTTTATAATTTTGAAAATACGGATGATATTGAGATAAAAAAATGTATAGTAAATGATACGGGGATGTATATTATATTAAATGCTAAAGAATATATTAATAGTAAACAAATATATATTGGAGAAAAATCTTATGAAGGAACAGAAATAATAATTGATAGCAATGATAAACAAGATGAATGTATTTTGCAATTTGATACTACTAAAAATGAATTAGATAAAAATAAGTCCATAAGGCTTAAAATAAATGATAAATTTCTAAAAATAGAAGAATAAATAAAATATTATACGATGAGAAAATAGATATGAAAAGTAAAAAAATATTAATAGTTTTAACCATCTTAACCCTAATTATAATTCCAGTTAGTATAAAAGCAGTTTCTACAATAATCGAAAAAGTTAAAGTAGTGCCTGATGTACCAGAGCCAATACTTCAAAATGTGCCAGAAGAAGCTTATATAAGACATTCAAATGACATTTTTGAAGAAGAAACGGTTTTCAGTCCAGAATTTGAAGAAAAACTAAGAAAATCAGAAGAAGAAAATGAAGCTAGAAATAAAAAAATTGAAGAAATAATACGAAAATTTAAAGCTAGTGAATATGATGCTTTAAAAGCTGAAATTGCACAAAATGAGTATTCAGGAGAAGATGAATATTATTCAGAAGACGATATAGAAATCAAAGGCGATAAATTAGTCTTAGATATTCTTGAAAATGAAGAATTAACAAAAGAGGAAGCAGATTTATTAAAAGACTTTATGAAGGATCAAGTGTCTAAGATAAAAAATATGCCAGAGTTTGTTACTAGAATTGAAAATGCCTGCAAATAAAAAAATCTAAGAGAAACTTGAAAAAATGGTAATTATTGTATAATATAGGACTAAAGGAGGAAAAAACTTATGAATAAAAAATTAGTTTTATGTATTTCAGCAATAATTTTAATAATATTGGGGATTACGGTGATTAATAACATTAATAAAAAGGAAGATGGTATAACTGCAAATAATGCAGAAAAATTTGAGAACATTGAAGATATTGAAAATATGGAAGAAATGGAAGAGATTGAATAAATTTATAATTAAACTATAGCTTTAATTAAATATAAGCTATAGTTTAATTGTTTTATGCGGAAGTGAAAAATTTTTATAACTATTGGTGAAAATGGCCGGAATCGTCGAGCCACGTCGGGAAAATAATCCACAGGACTATTTTCTGATCCTCCTTTTCGATTCCGGTTTATATGTGTTAGTGTAAAACAAAAAAGAAACTGTTCTAATACAGTTTCTCATTTTGGTGCAGATGGCCGGAATCGAACCGGCACGGTTTATTCAACCGCAGGATTTTAAGTCCTGTGCGTCTACCAGTTCCGCCACATTTGCATATAAGTCACTTAACTGGCTAACAAAATGTTTTGTACTACAAAGGTTAATTTTGTCAATAGAAAAAGTAAAAAAATATAAAATGTTGTAAAAAATTAAAATAGAAGCTCGGAACGTAGTGCTCCGAGCTCTTTGAAAATTATTAAATTTTTCCTTTCATAAGCCGCTTGAAATAATACATTTCAGAATCAGCTTTATTCAGGACATCCTCAGGAAGTTCCTTAGAACTAGGGTCATAGATGGCACTGCCGTATGAAAGATACGGAAATTCTGGCATTTGTTCCTTGACTTTTTGAATATCAGCAATCAAATTTTTGTTTAAAAAATCAGAATTACTGATATTCCGAGTTAAGATAACAGAAAATTCATCTCCGCCCATACGATATACTCTACCATGTTTTTGGTAATTATCTTTAAGAATGGCAGATAACATATGTAAAATTTCATCGCCTTTTTGGTGACCATAGGTGTCGTTTATCTGCTTGAAATCATTCACATCCAGTACAATGATAACAGCTTTTTGATGCAAATTTTGTAAATCATGTATAAAGCACTGCTGATTTAACAAAGATGTTAAGCCATCAATTGACTGGTTTAATTCCACATGATACATGTACGTGAACACTAATGCGATTGATATTGCAAGCATAACCAACTTGAAATTGTTTGCTAGAATAACAACCAAAATACTTACAATTCCTGCTGCAACGATAAAAGCATGTTTTATTTGAGAAGCAATGCTCCGAGACATTTTTACAGAGAATATTAAAGTAATGTTTGTTGTTATTGTTAGTAAAGACAGTATAAGATTGTAGTTCATATTGAATCCTCCTTCTTATAATTTTCATGTGTCTGACTAAAATTATTTTGTCTATGTTTATGACGTTTTTGAACGCCATATAAAATAAAATGCAGTCAAATTATACTATTTTTTTCCAGTTAAAGCAATGAATATCACAAAAAAATGTATAAAATTGCAAAAAAAATAGAAAAATAAGAGAAAAAGATAAATGTGAAAAGAAAATGGAGAATGATTTTTAGTGAAATTTCCAAAAAATGTGATATTATAAAGGACACAAAATAATGGTTGCATTAGTAAGAGCACAGTTTCTGGTAATAAACATTAAAGTAAAAATAAATAAAAAAGTTACAATATTCGCCATAGCGAAAGCTAGGTATGATTTAATGTTTAAAATTTTAAGAAGAATCGGTGGAAAAATTATGCATATAGAAATTTTAGTAAAAGAGGTACGTGAGCAAAAAGGCATGACAATTGCTGGGTTAGCACGAAAAAGCGGTGTGTCAGCGGCTCATCTAAGTGATATAGAAAAAGCTTTTAAAAGCCCTAGCTTGCTTGTAATGGTAAGGTTGGCTAAGGCTTTAAATGTGGAAATAACAGACTTGTATAGGGTGAGGTGGTAATGGAAGAAAAATATCATAAGAGTATAAAAGCCTTGAAAATGTATATGAGCATCACAAAGTTAATTCCTTCTGAAAAAGAATGGAATAGATTTGCTGTGGAAGAAAAGCTTCTTTCTAGTCAATCAATACAATATTATAGCCAAATTGGTTTTAACAAACTCTGTCGAAACCTTATGAAAAATAAAAAGTAAATTTAATTTTTTATGGAAAATACTAGACTTTTTTATATAAATGCCTTAAAATAAAAAATATTAAAAGGAAAGAAGGAATTTATATGAATATTTGGCATGATATTGATGCGGAGAGAATACAAAATGATGACTTTGTAGCTGTAATTGAAATACCTAAAGGCTGTAAAAACAAATATGAACTAGATAAAAAAACGGGATTGCTTAGGTTGGATAGAGTATTATATACAGCTACGCATTACCCTGCAAATTACGGATTTATACCAAGAACATATGCTGGAGATCATGACCCACTTGATGTTCTTGTGCTTTGCCAAGAGGAAATTTATCCACTTACATTGGTGGAATGTTATCCGATTGGTGTTTTAAGAATGACTGATAGTGGTGAAGATGATGAGAAAATAATTGCAATACCAAAGAAGGATCCTTTTTTAAATGAATATAAGGATATATCAGAAATACCAGCACAGACATCTGCTGAGATTATGCACTTCTTTGAGGTTTATAAGCAATTAGAAGGTAAAAAGACAACAGTGGATAAGATTATGGGAAGAGAAGAGGCTAAGAAGATAATTCAAGATGCCATCGAAAATTATAAAAAAGAGTTTGAAAATAAATAGTATAGGAGAACACGATGCTTGAAAAGATAATATTCAACCTGTTTGCGTTTACACTATTCATACTCATCTTTATAAAATTTATAAGAAAAAATGATACAAGTTTTGTATATTTATTGATTGGACAGTTTGTTGGAATTGCGATAAGTTTTATTGAACTTAGTATAGGAAGAAATTTTGGCATAATTGTAAAATTTATAACATATTTGTTTTCGATTTTGTTACCAGTGTTTTTTATTTGGTTAGAATATAAGAAACATATAGAGTACCCAGAATTATTTTATATAGTAGTTGCTAAAACTAGCTTACTAATGGGAAAAGATGAAGATGCTAAAAAGTACTTACAACAGCTAATAGTAAAGTATCCAAATTCATTAATTGGACATAAATGTTTAGCTGAGATTTATGAAAAAGAAGAAAAATATGAGCTTTCTTTAGAAGAATATGAGAAAGTCTATGAGTTAAAACCAGAAGACGAAAAAATATATTTGAAAATTGGAAAATTGTATGGAAATGTTGGAAGAGAAGACGAGGCAATTTCTATATTTAATGATATTCTTAGAAGAAAGCCTGATTATTATGAAGCAAGTTTAATTTTAGCGGATATATTAAATAGTAAAAAAGAATTCAAAGATGCGGTTCAAGTATATATGAATGCATTAAGGTATAGACCAGCTGATTATAATTTATATTATAATTTAGGAATGACATACACTTTGTTAAATGATTTTTCAAAGGCAAAAGAATGTTATGAAAAAGCGGCACAAATAAATAGCGATTTATATCATGCTCGTTACAGTTTGGGACAACTGAATTTGCTGTATTCAGATTTGGATGAGGCTGAAAAATATTTTATGGAATGCATTGATGCTGAAGAAGTTGAGGCAGGAGCATATTACTATTTAGCAAGAATTGCAATGGTAAAAGGAGAAATAGAAAAAGCTAAGAATTATGCTAATATAGCAATTGAGGAAAATCCAACATTATATGATAAGATGGCAGATGAGAATATTTTTATGCCAATAATTGATGCTGTGAACAAACCAAAAATGAGTGTGGAAAGCAAAAAAAAGAATAAAAAGAAGATATTGAGCAAAAAAGAAATGTTTATTGATTTGTACTTAGATAACACATGCAAATTAGTTGGAAAATTAAACAATAATGATATAGAAATGATGGAAAATGTGAAAAAAAGCAAACAGCAAACAATAAAAATGGATAAAGAGATAGAAAAATAAAATTCATATTTGTTATGAAAAAAAATATAATAAAACTGAAGGAGAAATGAAAAAATGGAAATATATCAAGCACTTATATTGGGAGTGATACAAGGAATAACAGAACTATTACCAATTTCTAGTTCTGCACATTTAAACATAATACCATGGATGTTTGGGTGGATCAATCAGCCAGGATTTATGGATGCTTTTCAAGGATTTGATGTAGCACTTCATTTTGGCACATTACTTGCAATAGTAATGGTTTTCTTTAAAGATTGGATAGAACTTCTAAAAGGTGGATTTAAATATGTAGTTAAAAAAGAAAAAACAGTGCAAGGAAGAATGTTTTGGTACATAGTTTTGGCAACAATTCCAGGAGGAATAATAGGCTTTTTGCTGGATCATTTTTGTCAGGATATGCTGAATAGACCAATAATAATTGCGGTTGCGTTGATTGTTATGGGGATTGTGTTGTATATCGTAGATAAAAACGCGAAAAACAAAGTGAAATATGAAGAAATGACTTTAAAACAAACATTCTTGATAGGACTATCACAGGCATTAGCTTTCATCCCAGGAGTATCGCGCTCTGGAATAACGATAACAACTGCGAGAGCGATGGGAGTAACAAGAGAGGCAGCAACGAAATATTCTTTTTTGTTATCTACACCCATAGTATTTGCTGCAACAGTGTTGAAATTTAAAGATTTTGTTTTTAGTGTTCCATTTATAATAGGAGTACTTGCAAGCTTTCTTGTAGGGCTACTAGTAATTAAATTTTTACTAAAATACATAAAGAAAGGTAGCTTTAAAATATTTGCTATATATAGGTTGATATTTGGAATTCTTATTATTGTGGTAGCTATAATAAAAGCAATTGTAGCATAGTTATATAATAATTGAAGAATAATGTTTTATCACATAAAAATTTCAAAAGTGTTACAATGTTACATTTTTTTTACTATTTAAATATATGTGTTGACTTTTTGACGAAAAACGATAAAATAATAATGTAAATAATAGTATTTATTATTTTATTGTATTTTTTTATGAATTTTGTAAAATATAATATAGAAAAATTAGTGAAGGAAATAAGAATGGCTAGTTGTTTAGGAATATATATTGATAAAAATATAATTAAATATGCGAAAATAACTAAAGAAAAAGATGTTCTTAAGGTTGATGCTTTTGGAATAAAGATATATTCCGATTTGACACAAACAATTGACCAGATTATATCTGAAACTTTTAGTTTTAAAGATTCAATAAGTGTAAATATAACAGATGAAACATATAATTATTTTTACATGTCAGATTTATTGAACAAAAAGGATATGCCTAAAGCGATAGAAACTGAGTTTGAGTCTTTGTGTTATGAAAAGCAATACAATCCAAATGCTTTGGAATCTAGATTTGCACTTGTTAATGATCAAAATGATAAATCTAAAATAAAAGTAATACATGTATCAGAAAACAAGATGAAAGTAAATCAAATACTTCAAAATTTTGAAGGAAAAAAAATAGAGAATATAACTCCTATTGCATTAGCAATTCCCAATATTGCACAGACAAATGAGAAAGAAAATGCTTTAATTGTAAATATTGAGGATACAACAAGCATAACAACTTTGGTTGGAACAAAAATTTATGATGTACAAAAAATTGATATTGGTGCATCTCAAATACTTGATTCGATTAATGTAAAAGAAAATTCTTATTTGAAAGCTTACGAAATTTGCAAGAATACAACAATATATACAATGGAAGGCAGTGAATTGCAAGAAAGTGAGAGTGCATATCTTGGAGATATAGTACCAACTTTGTATAACATAGCTAATCAAATTAAAGATATAATTGGAGCATCTCTAATCAAAATAAATAAAGTATATATTACTGGAACAGCATCTGTAATAAATAATGTTGATTTATACTTTGAAGAACTACTAGGTGGAGTTAAGTGCCAAATCTTAAAACCATTTTTTATAGAGGATAGCCCAAAAGTAAATATGAAGGATTATATTGAAGTTAATTCGGCTATTTCACTTGCTTTGCAAGGATTGGGGTTTGGCTTAAAAAATATGAACTTCAATAAAAAAAGCTCTTGGGAACAGATCAAAGAAGCACTTGCGTCTGATGTAACAATTGGCGGAAAAAAAGGCAAAGACAATGGAAGAAAGAAAATCAATGTAAATCTAAATTCTCCTAAAGTAAAACAATGGATAATGAGAGACTTTGCGGGTGTAATAATTTTACTTGTTGTGTACGTTGGAATTGCTGAATATATTGATTATGGTGTTCAGAATAAACAGAAGGAATTAGCAAGTACTAAAGAAGATGTAAATAAGCAAATAAGCTTAATAGATAGAGACAAAGAAAAAATAAACGCTAAAATATCTGAGTATACTACGCTTACTACAAATTTACAAAATGCTTCGGACGCTGCTAATACAAAGAATGTATATAAAAATTCAATAACTACATTATTAAGTGAAATTATGTATGTAATTCCAAAAGAGGTACAACTAACATCAATTGATAATCCGAGTGCAAAAAAGATTGTTATAAATGCACAATCAGCAAAATATGAACAGTTGGCATACTTTAAGGCATTATTAAAATCAAAGGCTGTATTAGATCCTGCTTCTGTAGTTTCTTCTGAAGCTACAAAAGAGGGAAATGTTGTAAAAATTGTAATAGAAGGAGAATTGCCATGAAAGATATTTTGATTTCGGTTATCTCAATACTTATAACTGCAGTAATAATCATTAGCATGGCAAAAGGAATAACAATAGGTGAATTTAAAATATTAAGTATTGCAGATATAAAAGCAGAAAGCTTGGAGTTAGATAACGAAATAGAAGAGCTAAATAATTTGAAGAATGTGACATACAAAAAGAAAATAAGTGATTTGCAAAGTGCCACAAAGAATTTAACCACTGCTAAACAAAAATACTTAGATTTAGCTAGTGTTAGTACAGACCAAGAAATAAAAGAAGCAAATTTGGAACAAACATATGCTATGGAGTTTTTATGGAATAGAGTTGGTTCATATGCAACAAGAGAAGGCGTTACATTAAAATGGGATGTCTCAGCAACTGGTGTAAATAATAAATATACATTAAACTTTACGACTACAGGTAGCTATGTTGGAATTATAAGCTATATATATGCTTTAGAAAATGATTCTGATTTGTCTTTTAGAATAGAAAATTTTAAAATGATATCAGCTGGAGCTACTAGCCAAGATGACACTAGTGGAAGTGTTACAGCGACGTTTACTGTAAATAATATTGCTATAAAGCCAGAAACTGTAACAACATCAGTTAATTCAAACTCACAAGATGATTCTAACAGCAATAGTAAGACAAGCAGAAATAACGAAAATACAAATACAGTAGAATAATGTATGAGGAGGCAAAAAATGAAATCAATTATAAAAGAAATATTTATAATATTACTTTTATGTATAGCAATATGCTTGATTTTTGGTGTGATATTCTATGATTACATTCCAACAAATAAAGTCGTCCCAAGTACTGTGGAAGCATATAAAACGTCAAACACAATAAAAGATGAAATTAGTCAAGAAATTGTAGATTATCCAAAACAGAATATAACATTGGAAATTCCAGAATCTGACTTAACTATAAAAAAACAAGACAAAAGTTATGATACTGGAAAAGCTAATCCATTTGCTACTGCGTCGCAGTCGGCTAATGAAAATAATGTAGATAATACTGTAATAGGTAATAATACAAATAGCAATCCAGATTCAACAGACCACTATTTTAATAATATTAGTGGAAAATAATAATTAATTAGGTTATATTTTTAAATAAATATATACAAAAAAAATCAAAGGAGGAATTATTCATGTTTAAGAAAGAAAAAGGTATCACATTAGTTGCTTTAGTTGTAACAATCGTTGTATTATTAATACTAGCTGGTGTAAGTATTACAATGGTATTAGGACAAAATGGTATAGTTAATAAGGCAAAAGATGCTAAAGCAAACTATACAGCTGCAGCTGGACAAGAAGACAAAACAATGACTAATGCTGAAGCTTGGATGAATACAAATCTATAATTTGTAAAAATTATCATAAATAAGGTTACCTAAAATAATAAAACCTTTTTAGGTAACCTTTTTTACACATAAGGAGTACTATGAATTTTTTAATATATTTTTATATTTTTATTATGGGAATAACATTTGGTAGTTTTTTTACTTTAGCAGTATATAGAATTCCAAGAGGTGAAGATATAACCCATACAAGATCATACTGCCCAAAGTGTAATCACAAATTATCTTTTTGGGATATGATACCATTATTTAGTTATATATTTTTAGGAGCAAAATGTAGATATTGCAAAGAAAAAATTCGCCCTAGATATTTTATTCTAGAGTTTTGTTCTGGTATAGTATTCGTACTTTTTGCTTTATCAATAAAATTAGATATATTTAATTTGAATTTACAAACAATTTTATATTTTATATTTGGCTTGCTATATATAGCTGGTCTATTTATCGTATCTGGAATTGATAAAGAAAAAATAAATATTCAAAATGAAGTTTTATTATACCTTGTTCTAGTGGAGGCAGCATATATAATATATCTATGTATAATAGAACCTGCTAGTGTTTATAGATATGTCATATATTTACTAATATTGGCAATATTAACAATGCTCAATACAATATATTATAAAAAGAAAATAAATAATAATTATACTATAGAATGTTTAATATTATTAAATTTAATGTTAATGTTTACATACGAAGGCTGTACTATTATAACTGTAATATTTACCCTTTTAGCATTATCAATAAAGGCTTTATTAGAAAAAATCAATGTGGCAAGAAAAAAATGCAGTGCAATAAAATCAAAAAAGAAGAATCCAATAGGCTTTTATTTATGCGTTACCAATATAATTACAATGATACTTACAAATTTTATAATTTTTTATAGGTGATAAATGATGAAAAAATCAAATAAAATTTTGAAAAATAATAAAGGAATAACTGGTATTGACTTAACAATAGGGTTAATTGTGCTCGCATTATTTTCGGGTGTAATAACTATGCTAATGTCATATACGTACAAGGCTTCTTTAGAAATTCAAAAGGGTGCAAATGCTATGGCATATGCTACAATGGTACTTGAAAAAGTTGATGAAAAGTCATATGAAGAGGTCAATGAGGCTTTTGTTACCTACTTGGAAAATCTAGGCGAGATAGAATTAAGCGATCAATATGTGATTAATTTTTCGGCTAAGGAATTAAGTAAGGATTTGTTTAAAAAAGTAGAGATTACAGTTAACTATGATTTCTTTGGGGAACAGAAGTCTCTAGCAATAAATAAATTAAAAATAAAGGAATTAGAAGAATGATAAAAAGAAAAACTTTGAAATCTGAAAATGGCGTAACACTAATTGATGTAACTATATATATAATTGTTATGTTAATAATAATAGGAATTGTTGCTTTTGTTAGTCAATTTTTCTATGACAATATAGGAACTGTAAAAGATTCTGCTAAATATGCAGGGGAATTTGATAAGATAAACAGCAATTTAATAGTAGATGTAAAAGCTAATAAACATGTTACTACAAATAGTGGTTCAAATGATATCGTGTTTGAAGATGGAACTGTATATACGTATAACTCTGAAGATAACGGAGTTTACAGGGGAAAAAATAAAATTGCGATTAATGTAAAATTTTTTTCTGCTAGTAGCAAAACTATAAATGTGAATGGAGTACAAAAAGAAATATTAACCGTAAAAGTTATAATTGGTAATTCATCTAAAAATTTAATAAATAAACAGATTGATTATACTTTGAAATATTGGTAAATTTTTAAATTTAAAGGAGATTAAAAGTATGGATAATAGAAAATCACAACCAATCGGAATTGAACTTGTAAAAAGAGGAATTGTAAAGGAAGATGATATAAATAAAGCATTAGATTTTCAGCGTGAACATCCATCAAAAAAAATAGGCGATATTCTATATGAATTACACATTGGAAATCCTAATACCCTTATATCTGCAATAGCAGATATATTAGGTGAGAAACCTATGTTATTAAATGCTGACGATATAAAGATAACCATATCGGATTATTTGCCTCTTGATATTGCTAAAAAAAATAAGGCGATTCCATTTGAGGTTGGAGGGGGAAAGATAAAAGTATGTTTTTCTAATACAGCCAACCAAAGAATGCTAGAAACAATGAGACTTTTGTTTTTAAACAAAGGGCTTATTATGGACAGGTATATTACATTTGATAGTATTGTTATGGATATATTAACATCAATGGAAATAGCTTCAACAGAAACTATTGATGTTAATGCGGATATATCTGAACTTGTTAATTCTATAATAAGAAATGGAATGGAAAAAAGAGCAAGTGATATACACATAGAACCAGAAGAAAATTCTATAAGAGTAAGATATAGAATTGATGGAGAACTTGTGACTGCAGCTACAATAGAAAAGGATAAACAAGCACAATTAATAGGAAGATTAAAGGCGATTTCTAATATGCATCAGGAAAAACAAGAATCTCAAGATGGTAGAATTTTGTTATATAATGATTATAACATTCGTGTATCTTCACAGAAGAATGTTTATGGTGAAAAATTTGTTTTAAGACTTTTGAAAAAGAATGCAGATGTACAGCAAATATTTGAATTAGGATTTCCAAATGATCCTGAATTGGTAAAAAAATGTTTTAATAAAAAGAATAGTATCGTTTTGATTGCAGCACCTACTGGAGAGGGTAAAACAACTACATTGTATAGTATTATAGATTTCTTGAATAGACCAGAGATAAATGTTACAACAATTGAAGACCCAGTAGAAATAAGAATTCCAGGGTTAAATCAAATTGAAGTTGATGCTAGGGCAACATTCTCAGATTCTTTAAGAACTGTTTTAAGACAAGATCCAGACATCATACTCGTTGGAGAAATTCGTGATAGAGAAACAGCGGAAATTGCTATGCAGGCTGGTCAAACAGGACACTATGTATTATCAACAATACACACAATTGATAGTATAGAAGTCATAACAAGACTAAGGAAAATAGGTGTATCTGATTATGATATAGCAAGTACTCTTGCAACAACATTATCACAAAGACTTGTAAGAAGAGTATGCCCTAAATGTGCTGTTAAAAGAGAATTTACAGAAGAAGAAAAAAGCATAATAAATGGAATAGCAAAAAAATACGGAGTGGAATACAATTACGAAGGAAAGTACACATATGATACAGTTGGATGTCCTTATTGTAACAACAGTGGATTCTACGGAAGAATCGGGATATTCGAAATATTGAATATGACTGAAGATATAAAAGAATTAGTTATAAAAGGAGAATCAAGCTTAGAAATAAGAAAAAGAGCAATAGAGGAGGGCTATAAACCTCTTGTAATAGATGGATTTAATAAGATTTTGAGTGGTTATACTACTTTAAGAGAATTAAATTCTAAGTTAGTTATATATTAAAATTAGATGGTAATATACCAAAAGGAGAGAAAAATGGTAGATGTAGAAAATATTTTAAGAACGGCAATAGAAAAGGATGCATCAGATATTCATCTAATAAGTGGAATTAAACCAATGTTAAGAATCGCAAGAAATTTAACTCCATATGAGGGATGCCAAAATCTTACGCCAGAAGATATGGCAGACATATATGATTTCTTTATAAGAGGAAATGTAGAAAAAGATGAAGTATTTAGAGAAACAAAAAAATTAGACTCATCATTTGATTTTTTAGGACTTCGTTTCAGGGTAAATGTATCTTTGTCAAATGAAGTACCAGTATTTACATTAAGAATTATAAAAAATACATTGCCAACTTTTGATGAGTTAGGTGTACCAGATATAGTAAGAAGAATGATGTATCAGCCACAAGGTCTAGTCCTAGTAACTGGTAAGACAAACTCTGGTAAAACAACTACATTAAATGCTTTGATAAACGAAATAAATGAAACACAAAATAAAAAGATTCTTACACTAGAAAGCCCAGTTGAATTTAAACATAAATGTAAAAAATCAATTATAGTGCAAAAAGAGGTTGGATATGGACAAGATGTTTTAACATATAAAGATGGTGTTAAAAACTGTTTAAGAGAAGATTGTGATATTCTTGTAATAGGCGAAATTCGTGATAGAGAAACAATGGATGCAGCAATAGAAACAGCAGAATCAGGTCACTTAGTTATTGGAACTCTTCACACAAAATCTTGTGCAGAAACAATAGATAGAATGATAAACTTCTATGATATATCAGACCAACAAAGTATTAAATATATGATAGCTTCGTTATTGAAATTGGTTACATCACAAAGATTAATTCGTGATAAAGAAGGAAAGCTTGTATTGGTTCCAGAAGTTATGGTTGTAGATAACATTATTTCTGGAATAATAAGAAAAGAAAAACTTAGTGTATCAGAGATTGAAGATGCAATACAAAGTAATTCGGCTAATGGTAGCATCGGATTAATAAATTCAATTGCAGAATTGTTTGTGAATGATGTTATAACACTTGATCAGGCAAAGGCACAAATAGAAGAAAAGAATATAGAAATTTTAAATAGAACAATAATGCAATTAAAGATAAAAAAAGGAAATAATTCTAGTCATATAGGTTATTAAAAACTTATAAAGAAGGGAGGTAAAAATGCCAGAATATGTTTACAGAGCTATTACTAAAGAAGGGGTAATAGTAAAGAACAAGGTTGAGAGTGGAAATAAACACGACTTAATAAAAAGATTAAAAGAAGGAAATCTATTACCAATAGATGTTGTTCAAATTGGGTATGGAAGAAAGAAAGTAAATCCTAAAAGAAAAAATGTTACAGATATAGATGAAATAATGAGAACTGCTAACTCATCTAGTATAGTACAAGGAAGAGGAAGAAAAAAGCAAACCGTAGTAGAGAGAGTTAATTTAGCTATATCCAAACAAGAAAAGGTAACCACGAGAGATATAATGGTTTTTACACAGAATTTCTATTTATTAAAGAAAGCCGATTTTAACAATATTCACGCATTAAGTACAATAATAGAAAGTACAGAAAACCTAACTTTTAGAGGTGTACTAGAAGATATATTAGCGGGACTTGAGGCTCGGAGAATACATGTATACTACTATGGAATATTACTCTAATATATTTCCATATATATATATAAATATGATAAAAGTAGGAGAGCTATCTGGCTCATTAACGCAATCTTTACAGCAAGCTGTAAAATATCTAGATAGCAATACAGATACAGTAAAAAGATTAAGAGGAATAATAATTCCAAATGTAATACAATTGGTTGCATTATTAGTGTTGTTATTTATAGGAAGTTTATATACAGTTCCAACTATACAGAATGTATATGATGAAGTTGGTACTCAAGATACTTTACCTGGAATAACAATTGCATTTTCTAATGTAATACAATGGATTGCAAGCCATTGGTATGTACCAGTAGGAATAATTGGAATAATAGCGGCTGTTATAATAGCATATATTAATACTCCTAAAGGAAGATACAATTTTGATTATTTTAAATATACAATGCCTATATTTGGTAAGTTATTTTATACAATGGATTTTTCAAGATTTATGCGAGCGATGCTATTAAATCTTGAAAATGGAATGAGAATTCAAGATGCGCTAGATGTTAGTAAGAACGTTGTAAGCAACTATGTTATGAGAGCAATGATAGAGACATCTATAAACAACATTTTAGTAGGAACATCGTGGATAGAACCATTTGAGAAGGCTGGACTTGGTTCAACAATGATAACCGAAATGTTGAAGGTAGGTATGCAAACAGATTTATCTGCAATGATGGAAAAATTACTAGAATATATGGATATTGATATAAAGAATACAATGGATAAAATAATGGCAGTATTACCACAACTTGTATATTCTATTGTTGGTGTATTATTAATATTCGTTGTTGTAGTTGTACTTGTACCTTGTATTCAAGTATACATGGGAACATTTATGTTCTCTGCAGCAGGAGTATAAAACATCGCCCAATGGGGACGCCCCATTTTGGGCGAAATTTTTTTGCATTTTTCTTAATTCTATGTTAATATAGTTTACGAGGTTAAAGATATATTACGAATGACGGGGGAATATATTTGATATGAAAATAGGAATTGATTTAGGTGGAAGCCATGTTGCTATTGGATTAGTAGATGAAAATAGTGAAATTATAGAAAAAAGAACTTTCTATATGAATGATAGAAAAAATGTATGCTTAGAAGATTATATAGTAAGTTCTATTGTTCATGGCGTAAATGAGATTTTGCAAAGTACAAAATATAAATTATGCCAAATTGAAAGCATAGGAATTGCAACTCCCGGAAATCCAAAGGAGGGCTATATAAAAAATGTTGTAAATCTTGGAATAAAAGAATTTAATATAGCTCAAAAACTAAGGGAATCATTCGGAAGTAAAAATTTGAATATAAATCTTCAAAATGACGGAAAATGTGCAGCTTTAGCTGAAAAAATAAAAGGTTCTTTAAAAGATTATAATGACTGTGTTTTCTTATGCATCGGTACAGGAATAGGTGGTGCAGCTTTCTTTGGCGGAAATTTTGTTAAGCCAATAAGAAATGCGGGCTTTGAATTCGGGCATATGGTAATAAAGAAAGATGGAGAACAATGTAATTGTGGAAACAAAGGATGTTTTGAAGTATATTGTTCAAAGAAAAAATTCAAAGAACAAATGCAGAAAATTCTTGGAATCCAAGAATATGTTGGAGCTGCAGAATTAACAAAAGCAATTGAAGAGAATATTGAAAAAGAAGATGTAAAAAAATTATTAGAAGAATATGTTGATAATTTAGCTTTGGGAATAGCTAATATAATAAATATATTAGAGCCAGAAGCAATAAGTATAGGTGGGAGTATGTCTCACTATGAAAGATTAATATTTAGTCGATTAAGAGAAAAAATTTACAATGGAGAATATTTATTTAATAAAGAAAATCCACCTAAAATATTAACAGCTCAAGCTGGAAATGATGCTGGCATAATTGGAGCAACGTTAATTAGTTGAAAAAGAGAGGAACATAGAAATGAATGTATATGAAGAAACACAACTAATATTACATAAATATAAAATACAAGCTAACAAAAGTCTCGGACAAAATTTCTTAGTAGATGATAATGTTATAGATGAAATAATCCGTTGTTCTAATATAGACAAAAAGGATTTAATAATAGAAATTGGTCCAGGGCTTGGTGTTTTAACAAATAGATTATTACAAGAATCTAACAATGTTATGGCAGTTGAGCTAGACAAGAGAATGGTTAGCATCTTGCAAGATAGATTCAAATTAAATATAAATGGTCAAACCGAAAGTAAGCTAGAAATAATAAATGAAGATATATTAAAAATAAATTTAAATCAGTTAATAGCGGAAAAAAAGAGTAAAAACGAGATAAAACAAGTAAAAATAGTTGCAAACTTACCATATTATATTAGCACTCCAATAATAATGAAATTGCTAGAAAATAGACTAGATATAGATGAAATAATAGTAATGGTACAAAAAGAAGTTGCAGAAAGGTTGACTGCTAAAACAGGAACAAGACTTGCAGGAGCCATTACATATGCAGTAGAGTATTATTCAGAGGCAGAGTGTATAATAAAAGTACCAAAAGAATCTTTTGTTCCAAGTCCAAAAGTAGAGTCTGAGGTAATTAAATTAACAGTGAGAAAAGATAAAAAAATACAAGTACAGGATGAAAAATTATTATTCAATATAATATCTAAAAGCTTTATGCAACGTAGAAAAACATTATCGAATGCGTTGTTAAATAATAACATAATAAATAACAAAGATGATGTGGAAAAAATGTGGAAAAAACTTGGAATAAATGAAAAAGTAAGAGGGGAGAGCTTAACACTAGAACAATTTGGAACTATTGCAGATTATATAACAAATAAAAAATAACTCTTTAATTATTAAGAAAAAGATGATATAATAATTATACTAATATTAAATTTTAAGAAAGGGAAAGCATGAATCAAATTTTAGTTACTGAAAAATTATATATAACACCAGAAATAAAACGAAAAAAAAGAATGTATAAAATAAGATTCTTTCTATCCATTTTCTTAATTTGCGTTTTATTTTCATATTATATTTATGCAGAAAACGATAGAAATAAGAGTGAAGAAGTTTCACACATGATATTAAGCCAACTTGAAAATACTACAAATACTGAAGTGGTTAGTGATAACACGACCAAGAACATAGTAAATGATGTATTAATAATAGCATTAGATGAGAGAGAATCTAATGATGCTGAAGAGGAAGTTAGAGAAAATCAAAACACAGACAACCAGAATCAAACAACTGCAAATACGGAAAAAAATAACCAATCGGAGGATCCATATGCTGATATGACTGAATCCATTTTATCAATACCTTGTATTGGAATAAGCTACCCTGTACTTTCTGAGACATCAGATGAGTTGTTAAAAATTTCATTAAATAAATATTGGGGAAATGGACCAAACAAAATAGGAAACTATTGTATAGTGGGACATAACTATGCCAATGGAAAACTATTTGGCAAATTGAATCAAATGGAGATTGGAGATATAGCAACACTAAAAGATCTTGCAACAGGGAAAACAGTAACTTACGAAGCATATAACAAATATATAGTAGATCCAACAGATGTTAGTTGTACTAGTCAGTTAACAAATGGAAAAAGAGAAATGACATTAATTACATGTAAAAATTATGGGACACAAAGACTAATAATAAAATGTAGAGAAGTGTAAGCGAAAATATTGACTTTTCTAAATTTATTAAATATAATGTATAAAGAATTAACGAAGGAGGAATAAACATGGCTAAGAAAAACGAAGAAGTAAAAACAATAGTATGGGTATTTTGGATAATGTTAGCAATAATTGGTGTTAGTATGCTATTTGCGGGAATTCAAAGCAGTGTAGCAGGCGATAACATCACAACAAGCGTAATGTTAATAGTAGTTGGAATAATCTTACTATTTATTGGACTAGTTATGGTATTAGGCAAAGCTAACATAATAACAAACGAAATTGAATTGCCAAAGTCTTCAAAAAAAGAAGAAAAGAAATAATTACATATAAATAATCGCTGTAGAAATACGGCGGTTATTTTTTGCAATTTTTTAGAAATTATATTATTTAGTAAAAGATAAAAACGAATAACCACTGCATTAAGCAAGTTTATTCGTTTTATTATTATTATCTTTATAATTAGAAAGACCTACTAAATAATCAATTGAAACATTATAATATTTTGCAAGTGTAATTAAATGAGAAATTGTAATAGTTCTCTTTCCGTTTTCATATTCAGAATAATATTGTTGAGAAATTCCAAGTATACTTGCAATATCTTTTTGAAGTAAATCATTATCTTCACGTAAATCTTTAATTCTTTTAAACTGCACAGTTAATGCGTCCTTTCAAGGCTATAATAATTATTTCTATACCATATTTTAACAGAAAAAATTCTAGTAGTTTATTTATACATAATATAATATGTACAAAAAGATTAAATGTATATAAAAATATAAGTAGTTAAATGAGAGACATACCAACACAAGATAATTTTCTGTAAATCTATTGAAAAAACATAAAAAACTTGCTACAATATTACAAGAAAAACATGTGGCAGAAGTAAAGATATAATTTTGATGCATGTCAAGATTATATTTTTTATATTCTGCGTGGAAAGGAGATTAATTTTATGGAGAAAAAAACATTTTATATTACAACACCAATTTATTATCCAAGTGGCAAATTCCATTTAGGAACAGCGTACACAACGGTGCTTGCAGATACAATAAAAAAATATAAACAGCAAAGAGGATATGATGCACGAATGCTTACTGGCCTTGATGAGCATGGCCAAAAGGTTGAGCAAGTTGCTATTAAAAGGGGATTAACTCCACAACAACATGTTGATGAGATTGCGAAACAGGCAAAAGACTTGTGGAAATTGATGGATGTTCAATATGATGATTTTATTAGAACAACCGAGGAAAGACATACAAAAATTGTAGAGAAGATTTTTGATAAATTCATGGAGCAAGGTGATATTTATAAAGGAGAATATGAGGGCTGGTATTGTATGCCATGCGAAACATATTTTACAGAAACACAGCTAGTCGATGGAAAGTGTCCAGATTGTGGAAGAGAAGTTAAGAAAATGAAAGAAGAATCTTACTTCTTTAATATGAAAAAATATCAAAAAAGATTGGAAGAGTTCTATGAGCAAAATCCAGATTTTATAAAGCCAGAGTCTAGAAAGAACGAGTTATTCAATAACTTTATAAAGCCAGGACTAGAAGACTTATGTGTTACAAGAACAACTTTTGATTGGGGAATAAAAGTTCCAAAAGATCCAAAGCATGTAATCTATGTTTGGCTAGATGCATTAACAAACTACATAACAGCGTTAGGATATATGTCTGATGATGATACTTTATTTAAGAAATACTGGCCAGCAGACTTGCAAATAGTTGGAAAAGATATAATAAGATTCCATGGAATTTATTGGCCAATTTTCTTAATGGCACTTGGACTACCAACACCAAAGAAATTATATGCACATGGTTTCTTAATGATGAAAGATGGAAAAATGTCTAAGTCAAAGGGAAATATTGTATACCCAGAAATGCTTGTAGAAAGATATGGCTTAGATGCAACAAGATATTTCTTATTAAAAGAATGCCCTTATGGTCAAGATGCAATATTTACACCAGAAGACTTCGTAAATAAATATAATTTTGATTTATGCAACGATTTAGGAAACTTGCTAAATAGAACTATTGGAATGGTAAATAAATATTTTGGTGGAAATGTACCAAACTATAAAGGAAGAATAAATGATGTAGACGCAGACTTAGAAGAGATTGTAGCAAGCAAAATTACAGAATATGAAAACAACATGGAAGACTTACATTTTTCAAATGCAATAGAGTCAATATGGGGAATAATCTCTAGAGCAAATAAATACATAGACGAAACAGCTCCATGGACACTAGCAAAACAAGAAGAAACAGAAAAACTAGAATCAGTAATGAGCCATCTAGTAGAAACTCTAAGAATTGTAGCAATACTAATAAAACCAGCAATGACAGAAACATCAAATAAAATTTTAAGCCAATTAGGAATAAAAGAAGAAGCAAGCAAAGAATATGATACAATAAAAGAATTTGGCAAAACAACATCAGACTTAAAGGTAATAGAAAAAGGAGAGCCAATATTCTTAAGACTAGATGCAAACGAAGAAATAGAATACATAAAAAATAAAATGAAAGAATAATTATAGTAAACAATAGAATATGGCATAAATATTTATAGAAAACATATACTTGTTAATAACTTACCTAAAGTTAGGAGGCATGTATATGTTTTTTGTATTCAATAAAAGAAAAATTGGCTCATACTTAATATCGATAGGAACCGTTGCAATACTGTTCTCTATTGCTTTATTCGGAGAACATTTTGGGGACGGAGAAAAAAATGTTGTGGCAACTTCAGCATCAAATGTAAATAATTTACCAGTATATAAAGTGGAAACTGAAATAAAAAAGGTAAGTTTAAGTATAAACTGTGGAGAAAATGTAGAGAATATAGATAGTATATTAAATACACTAGCTACAACAAATGCAAAGGCTACATTTTTTATTTCGGGAGAAATTGCAAGTTCAAATGCTGAAATTATAAAAAAGATTGTACAGAGTGGAAATGAGATTGGTAATTTGTCATATCACTATACAAATTTAAAAAAGAAGAAAACAGCAGATATTAAGGAAGAAATTACAAAAGGTTCTAATGAAATCGAAAAGATAACAGGTAAAAAGATAAAAATTTTTAGAGCTCCATATGGTGAATACTCAAGAGAAATAATTCAAATTGCAAGTGAACAAGGGTTATTTACAGTTCAATGGAACATAGATTCATTAGATTACAATGGACTAAATGGGGAAGAAATGTGCGAAAGAATAAACGAAACTTTAGCACCGGGAAGCATAATTTTATTACATAATTCAGCAAAGTACACAGCAGAAAGCATGGAAAAAATAATACAAAACATTCAAAAGCAAGGATATCAGCTAGTGACAACGAGTGAGCTACTTACATTATAGAATTGTTAATAAAGGTTGAAAGAATTAAATTTTGATGAAGATGGCACATACCAGTTAGTGTGTAACCGTGTCTGAAATGATATTTGACACAGACAAAATTGAATTTGTTTTCAATCAAGTCCATAAAAAAGGAGAAAAAAATGCCTTTTATTGAAATAATTACAGATTCTAAGAGCCAAACACAGCTTAATAAAGTAATTACAAAGAAAATGGTAAACGATTGTGACATTTTGTTTATTAAAGATAAGAACATGGAAAACACAAAAAATATAAAACTAGAAACGCTGGTATTAAACAGAAGTGTAGAAAATGATGAATTAATGAGCAAAATAATGAAAAATTCTAAGAATTTAATATTGAATTTGGATTTGAACGAAAACTTGCAATATGAAGATTCGTGCAATGTAATTTCATATGGTTATAGCTCAAAGAGTGATATAACTGTGTCTAGCGTTGAAGAAGATGAACTACTAATTTGTGTTCAGCACACAATAAAGAGCATGTTTGATAAAATAATAGAGCCACAAGAAATAAAGGTTAATGTAAAAGCAGATATGAATGTGTATAATATAATGATAGTAATTGCACTTTCAAGTTTATATGCAAATTAAAAGTTAAAACAGACAATAATTTTGTATTTTTTTAAACTTCAATACGTCGCTCTTGGTCGGAGCTCCTTCGGACTCCTCAAAAGGCGAGCTCGATTTCGTTTTTCAAAAATATAAAATTATTGTCTGGCAAGTAAAATTTTAAGCAAATTGTATAGCAATATTATTTTTTTAGTGGCATTTTGCCCTTAAAATGGGCATATTTTTGAAAAAAATAAAACAAATTTAACATTTTATGTAGACAAAACCAAAAAATGGTAGTATAATAATAGTTGTAGGTTAGAAAAAAACAAATACTTTAAAAAGTAAGAGGAGGAAATTTAAGTTGGATACAGTATATTCAGAGAACAACCACATTATAATGGTGGGAAAAGTAACAAGTGACAAAAGGTTTAGTCATGAGATATATGGAGAAAAATTCTATATATTCGATTTAAGTGTTCCACGTTTAAGTGGAAATTCTGATATTATACCAATCACAATATCAGAAAGATTAATGGTAAACGGAGAGTTACCAATCGGAACAAAAATAACAGTTGAAGGTCAATTCAGATCATACAACAGTTATGGAGAAGGAAAGAACAAGTTAGTTTTAACAGTATTTGCAAAAAATGTAACATTGTTAGAAGATCAAGAAAGTGAAGTAGAAGCAAGAAAAGATTTCGTATCAAACGAAGTAACATTAATAGGCTATATATGCAAGAAACCAGTTTACAGACAAACACCATTTGGTAGAGAAATAGCAGATATACTATTAGCAGTAAACAGAGCTTATAGTAAATCAGACTATATACCATGTATTGCTTGGGGAAGAACAGCTAGATTCTGTGAGAACATGGAAGTTGGAACAGAAGTTAAACTAGTAGGAAGAGTTCAATCTAGACAATACGAAAAGAAGCATGAAGATGGAACTGTAGAAAATAAAGTTGCATATGAAGTTTCTGTTGGAAGCTTAGAAGTTGTTAATCAGAAAGACGATGGCGAAGCTGAAGAAGCTCCAGTAGAAGAAAATAAAGAGGCTATATAAATAGATAAATTGAACATAAATAAATTCCTTTAAGATAAGAAAGAAGTGTTTTACAGAAATGTAGAGCACTTTTTTCTTATCGCCCAATAGGGACGCCCCTTTTTGGGCGAAAAAATAAGGCTACATTTTTAACAATGTAACCTTATTTTTTTACATCTGGAATTATAACATTTTTCTTGGTATTTGTATCTTTACTTGGTTTTGCAATATCAAGATTATCATAAACAGGAGAAATGTTTAAATCTTCACCGTTTCCAGAAACAACTTCTATGTTTTTTTCATCATTATTCATAATTTTTCGCTCCTTAATTAAACTACATATAGAATAACACAATATTTGCAAGAATTCAAGCTAAAAAATTCGACATTTTTCGTAATCAAAATTAAAAGTTGAATGATAAATATAAGCTTTAAAATTCAAGAGCTACTTGTGAATTCGGCATTGACACGCCTTGGATTTGAGGGTATAATATCTACATAAAGTAATAGGGAGAAAAAAATGGAAATAGAAAAACAGAAGGCGATAATAGAAGCTATATTGTTTGCCGCAGGAAGAGTAATAAAAATAAATGAATTAATGGGAATTTTAGAGCTTCCTTCGGACGATGTTGTAACGATAATAGACAGCATGAAGGAAGATTATAAGAATTTAGATAGAGGAATAGAGATTATAAGAGTTGAAGATGGATATCAGCTTACTACTAAGAGGGAGATGTATGAATATTTATATCCAATTTTCGATAAGAGAGGCAAACCAAATTTAACTCAAGCATCGATGGAAACTCTAGCAATAATTGCATATAATCCAAAGATTACGAGAGCTGAAATAGAGGCAATAAGAGGTGTAAATTCTGATGGAACTATTTACAAATTATTAGAATTTAATTTGATTGAGAATGTTGGAAAGGCTGATTTACCAGGAAGACCAACCATGTATGCAACAACACCAAACTTCTTGAAGATGTTTGGAATGTCTTCTTTGGAAGAATTGCCAGAATTACCAAAATATAAATTAGATGAAAATCAACAGCTTGTAATTGATGATATAATTCCGAGTGAAGATAAGTTAACAATAGAGGAAGAGGAGAATACAGAAAAAGAAGAAATTGTCAGCGATGAAACAATTTCTGAGGCTCCAATGCCCGAAAGGGAGCAAAGTAGTGATGAAGAAATATCAAAATAAAAGTATAGAAGGGAAATGAAAATATTATGAGATTATCACAAACAGGATTAGGAACTATAAGAGTAAATAATTTGGATAAAAGCTATCCAGCACAAGATATTTTATTACAAACAAACCAATTAGTACAATATGGAACAGGAATTTACGCGTACAATAATGTACCATTAAAATTAAGAGAAAATGTAGAAAGTGTTATTAAAGGAATTCTAGACAAATATGGTTGTATAGAAATATTGCTTCCAACATTACAACCAGCAAAACTTTGGGAAGAATCTGGAAGACTTTCTAAATACATAGAAGAAGGTGTTATGCTTTCTGTTAAAACAGACAAGGGAGATTTTGTAATGGCTCCAACAGCAGAAGAAGCCGTTACAGATTTTGTAAGAGGCAGAATAAGTTCATACAAAAACTTGCCAGTTACATTATATCAAATTGGAGAAAAATACAGAAACGAAATTCGTACAAGAGGATATCTATTAAGAGGAAAAACATTCCCAATGATGGATGCATACAGCTTTGATTTAAATGCTGAAGAATGTGCTAAAACATACCAAAAAATTAGAAAAGCATACTTAGAAATATTCGAAATATTAGGACTAAATGCAAAACCAGTTGCAGCAGATAGCGGAGCAATGGGTGGAAACTTATCAGAAGAATTCATGTTAGAATCACCAATTGGAGAAGACACAATATTAGTAGACAAGGCAACAGGAGTAGCATTTAACACAGAAATTTTAGAAAGAGAAGATGCAGACGAATATCTAAGAGAAAAATACGGAGTTCAAGATAAAGAAAACGTAGAAGCTAAAAAATCAATCGAATTAGGACACATATTCCAATTAGGAACAAAATACACAGAATCGATGGATGCAAAATACATCGACCAAGATGGAAATGAGCAATTATTATACATGGGATGCTATGGAATTGGCGTAAGTAGAACAGTTGCAACAATTTACGAAGAAAATGTTGTAAATGGAAAAAACGGAGAACCAATGGGAATTTCATTACCAGTAAGTGTTGCACCATATTTGTTACAAATAGTTGCAGTAGATGATAAAAAAGAAGTTGCAGAAAAAATTTACAACAAATTAATGGAAGCCGGAGTTCCAGTTATAATAGATGATAGAGCTCAAGGAATGTTAGGTGCCAAAATAAAAGATTGCTACATGCTTGGAACACCTTATATGCTTGTACTTGGAAACAAGGCTCAAGAAGGAAGCTTCGAAATAGAGAGCACTAAAACAGGAGAAAAGAAAACATTTACAGAAGACGAATTAATAGATGAATTCGTAAAAATGAACAATGCAAGAAAATATGTAAAATAAAAACTTCGCCCAATAGGGACGCCCCTTTTTGGGCGAACGGGTATATAAAAAGAAAAATTCGGACGAATAATAAATAAAAAACAAAATTCATTTTATTAAAAAATATGGTACAAAGCTTTTGATAGAGTATGCTTGGACTCCTCGAAAGCAAAGCGTAATCTTATTTTTAATAAAATGAATTTTGTTTTTATTTTTGTGTTAATATATCTAATATTTTAGGGTAAATTGTATCAGCATTATGTTGCCAGTTATCGACTATATCCTTTGCTTGTTCACGAGAACCCGCAAAAGTTTTTACTTCGAATACAGTTTCGTTATTTTCTACCACTTTGCATGTTATAATATAATGATTTTCGCTAAGTGGGGTGTATTCTGCCACAATAGATTGTTCTTCTTCGGAACTATCTATAATTGGTTTTAAGTTTGTATCCGCCTTCAATTTTATTATTCCAGGTAATAAGTCTAAAGTTAAATCCAAAGTCTTTTTACCATTCTCTGTTACTTGGTATAAAGTTTGATCTTCCTTTTGGAAAGAACAAATATATCCAACTTCAATTAAATCTAACATAAATTGTTGGAAATAAAAATAATTCATATTAGCTGCTGCTAATACTATTTTATATAATACATCATTGGTTAGTGGTTTATTAGCTTTGTTGAGTGCATACAGTATTAAAACTTTATTTTCAGCTAATGTTTCATCATCTGACGCTAATTTCAAATTAATTCAACTCCATAATTAAAATTTGCCATAAATACAGGCTTTTGATAACTTGTATTATATCATAGAAATGCAGAAAATCAAGACTAAAAGAAAAATGATTTACTAATTGATTCTAAATAATTACTAGAATTTTGTCGAACGATTGTAATTGATTTTTGCTTTAAATGGTAATATAATTTTATTAAATTTAAAGTTATTTTATAAAAAATTTATTCAAAAATTCGCTATAGCGAAAGAAATTTGTTCTTAAATAATACCCAAGAAGTTATATTTATAAAAAATATTGACCTATAAGTAAAATGATTATATAATAAGGAGGAAGATGATTGAATATAGAAGAAATATATGTTCCAACTGGATTGAAAACAGTAG
>ERZ779992.285-NODE-285-length-38890-cov-3.307120_pt1 | contig 38890 bp, 42 predicted proteins | sample MGYA00511934_ERZ779992 | MGnify/ENA primary metagenome ERZ779992 (study PRJEB29588, sample SAMEA2163248) | human gut metagenome | biome: human gut; feature: human-associated habitat; material: faeces | place: Denmark | collected 2008/2010 ...
TTATTAAATCTCCCTTTCCCCTAATATTTATGTACTCTGGCTCGAAATCATTTTCAATATTAACTCCAAGCTTAGATTTTGGTAAATCCCTTATATGCCCCATAGATGCAACTACTTTCGTATTTCCACCTAAGAATTTTTTTATAGTATTAGCCTTTGCAGGCGACTCAACAATAATTAATTTATCTGCCATTAACTTTTTCGTATAATCAGTCTTATAGAAAATCTATAATTATTGATTAACCCTTTCTTCAAATTTAATTTCGTCAATATATTGTAGCGTAATTTTATTTAATTTTCAAGTTTTTGAAGCGTTAATTTTCAATAGATTTCAAATCTTTTCACATATCCGCAATTTTTTCAAGCGAATTTAAACACATATCCACATTTTTTACTTTGTCATACTAAAAATTAGTTCTGGACATTTCTTAAAATCTGATATTATATCTCCTGTTGCAACAGGTGTTACTTGGTAATTTACGAGTATTTTTAATAAATTATCTATTAAATTTTCATTGTTTGATAAATGACTTTCTATTACCTTTTCTGTTATAACATCTTTCTTTCCATCATTTTCTTCTTTTACTAATGCAATTCCAAATTTTTTCTCATCTTCTTTTACTTCTGAGGCGGTCAGCTTGTAATATTTTACCTTTATTTTTTGTTTTCTTTCTGCTTCATTAAAATTTTCTACATTAATATTAGCTTCTCCAAATAGTTTTTTCATATTAAATCACAACCTTTCCTAGAGGAAAATTTAGAATTGTAAAATTAATTATTTTGATAAACGAAAATATTTGATAATACTTCTATTATCAATTAGTAGTACATATGCTATTAAAATTTTGAAATTTTTTACAATTCCTTATCCCCTTTAAAAAAATATAATACCACCAGATTATTCTGGTGGCAAGTTATTTCGTGTTTCATGTTTCGACACAATTCGACAAATCTCCTTGTATATGTTTTCCTCTACATCAGCTCTTGCGACTTTTTTTGCCGATTTTCCCATTGTTTTCAAGGTTTCCGTGTCTTTTATAATATTATTTATCGTGTTATTTAATTTTGTAAAATTTAATTCTTTATCTAATATAATTTTTGCAGCACCAACTTTTTCCAATACTTTTGCATTGTATTCTTGATGGTTTTCTGTTGCAAATGGATATGGAATAAATATTGCAGGTTTTCCTATCGTAGCAATCTCTGTAATAGTCATTGCTCCGCTTCTGCACACAACTAAATCTGACATTTCCATAACCTCTTGCATATTATATATGTATGGTAATATTTTTGTATTCTCTATATTATCAATATATATATTCTTAATTTTTAGTTTTTCTTTTACCTCATCATAGTTTCCTGGTCCTACAGCCCAAACTATTTGGTACTTTTCATTAAGTTTGTTTTCTATTATTCCTAATATTGCATTATTTATGCTCTGTGCACCTTGGCTTCCACCAAAGAATAATATTACTGGTAAATCTTGTTTCAATTTCATTTCCTGTTTCAAGTTATATTTTTGCTCATCACTTAATCTATTTGAATTTACTTTCGTTGGTGTTCCAGTAACAACTATTTTTCTTGCATTTGGAATTCTTTCTTTTGCTTCTTCGAAACCTAACAATATTTCATCTGCTTTTTTAGCCATTACCTTTACAGCTACTCCTGGAAAAGCATTGCTTTCATGCAATACTATTGGAATTTTAAGCTTACTTGCTGCCATACAAACAGAAACACATATATATCCGCCTGTACCAATGACTATATCAGGCTTAAATTCTTTTAATATCTTTTTAGCTTGACCAACAGCCTTTATGGTTTTGCAAAATCTCTTAATATTATCTAAATTAATTTTTCTATTAATTCCATAAGCTTCAACTGTTTTTAGCTCATAGCCTGCTCTTGGTACTAAATCTTTTTCTAATCCTCTACCAGTTCCTATGAAAATTATTTTTGATTGTGGTTCTTTCTCCATTATTTTATTGGCAATAGCTATTCCCGGGTTTATATGTCCTCCAGTTCCAGCCGCAGCAATTACTACTCTCATTTCTTACACCTTTCTTTATTCGATTTATTAAGTTGGGAAAAGAATTAAATTTTGGCAATAAAAATGTTTTTTCAAAGGCAAGGGTTAATATTTGGTGTATGTAACCACGTTTGAAAAGAAATTTTACATAGCCAAAATTATAATTATTTTTCAAGCTCTAAACCTTTGAACCTGCCCTTGACACATTAAGCAAAATTCCAACTCCAACCAGTAGAACCAACAGAGCAGTTCCTCCGGTAACTGAAAAATGGAAGCGCCATACCTGTTGTTGGTATAGATGCTGTAACAACCGCTATGTTTATTATTGCTTGTGTTGCTACAAGTGTTGTAACTCCTATTGCAAGCAAACTTCCAAACATGTCTGGTGCCTTCATAGAAATTACAATTCCTCTCCATACAAAAATTGCAAATAATAATATGATTGTAACACAGCCTACGAACCCCAGTTCTTCTGCTACTATTGCAAATATGAAATCATTTTGTGGTTCTGGAATGTACAAATATTTCTGTTTACTGTTTCCTAGTCCAACTCCAAATAAGCCTCCAGAACCAATAGCATACAAGCTTTGTACCATTTGATATCCTGTTCCTGTCGCATCGGACCATGGATCAAAGAATGTCATAATTCTATCCATTCTAAAAGAATCACTAGCATCTCCTTTTAGTAATTCTTTTATTATTACTAAAGATACTCCCGCAACGCCCGCTAACCCCGCGAACAAAAAGTGCAACAATCTGCATCCAGCCATCAGCATCATTACACATGTTACAATACCTACAACCAAAGATACACTTAAATGGTTTTGAACAAAGTATAATATAGCAACTGGAGGAATTAAAAATGCCATAGGCAAAACAAAACCTTTCCCAAATTGCTTCAATTCATTCTTATGATCTGACAAATACCCTGCATAAAATATTATTAAACCTATTTTTGTAAATTCTGATGGTTGAAACTGTCCTATTCCTTTTATTTCAATCCATCTTTTGGCACCATTAACACTTTTTCCAAGCTTTGGCACTAAAACAAGTAATAAGATTGCAACAGATATTACATATATGACCCAATAATATTTTTTCAAAAATCTATAGTCTGTTTTTGAAAAAAATAACATTAATCCTATTCCAACCAAAGCAAATTCAAATTGTTTTAAGAAATAAGTATAGCTTTTTCCTGTTGACGAAAGGGCCGATGGTGCACTTGCAGATAAAACCATAACAACACCTAAAGATAGCAGTATTAATACGGTTATAAATAAAATATAATCCATTTTATTATTCATAAATTTCGAAAATCTTTTAACTTTCTTTTTTTCTCTTTGCATTTGTTCGTCCTTTCAATTTTATATTGCGGCTAATCCAATCATGCACGCTATTAATGTTATTATGCTAAATACTGAAACAATCGCGTTTTCATTCCATCCACATAATTCAAAATGATGATGTAATGGAGCCATCTTGAATACTCTTTTTCCAGTTTTCTTATAATGTGTAACTTGTATTATGTCTGATAACGTTTCTAGCACAGGAATTATTGCGATTATTAATAATAAAATTGGTAGTTTTAAATAAATAGCCATTACTGAAACCGCTCCACCTAAGAATAGTGAGCCAGTATCTCCCATAAACACCTTTGCTGGGTGTAAGTTGAATAACAAGAATGCCAAACATATTCCAATCAAACTTACTCCCATTATAACAATCTCTTTAACTCCAAATATTATTCCTATAACAGTTAAACAGGTTAATATAATTGTTGTAACAGATGTACTTAATCCATCTATTCCATCTGTTAAGTTAATTGCATTTGTAGTTCCAAGCATAACTATTATTGTAAATGGTATGTATAGCCAAATTGGCAATGTAATTGACGTTTTCGCAAATGGAATTATTAAATCTGTTCCAATATGCATCACATTTGTTAAATACACAGTAAATACAGTTGCAATTATTAGAAGTCCAAACATCTTGTATCTTGGCTTTAAGCCTTCTGTATTATTTAATATTAACTTTTTAAAGTCATCTACAAATCCAACCAGTCCAAACCCAACTGTTACTAAAATTAATGGTATCAAATTTTTGGCCATTGCCTGTTCAGACGCATCTATGGATTTTGAATATTTAAAAAATACTATTGCTCCCATTATGATTATGGCTAAAATCATTACAATTCCACCCATTGTTGGAGTTCCTTGTTTTTTTAGATGAGACTTTGGTCCATCGTCTCTTTCGTGTTGCCCTATTTTCTTTCTACGTAATATTGGTATTACTATTAGAGATATTACAAATGCTATAGCAAATGCCAACATTAATATCTTTATTTGGTATGCCATTTTATATTTCTCCTTTGATTATTTGATTTACTATTATTCTTTCGTCAAATGGATGCTTTACACCATTTATCTCTTGATATGGCTCGTGTCCTTTTCCTGCAAGCACAATTATATCTTTCTTGCTAGCCATATTTATTGCATATTTAATAGCCTCTATTCTATCTACTATACATACATATTTTCCTTTAGTCTTTTTTATTCCTGTTTCGATTTCATCAACTATTGTTTGAGGGTCCTCTGTTCTTGGATTATCTGATGTAATTATTGTAAAATCTGCAATTTTACCTGATATCTCGCCCATTATAGGTCTTTTTGTCGTATCTCTGTCTCCTCCACAACCAAATACAGAAATTACTCTTCCTCTAGTATATGATTTCACGGCATTTAGTATATTTTCCAAGCTTTCTGGAGAATGCGCATAATCTATCATAATTGTTAAATCTTTGCTGTTATTTACAAGTTCAGATCTTCCTGGAACTCTTACTTCTAGTAAAGCATCTTTTATATTTTCTGCTGAACAGCCTAATTTTGTCGCAACACAAATTGCAGCTAAGCTGTTATACACGCTGAATCTTCCTGGAATTCCAACTTTTACTCTTTCATTTTTATCTCCAATTTTAACCTTGAAATCTACATACGAATTTGTAATTGTAATATCTTTTGCAAGTAAATTACATGCATTGTCAATTCCATATGTTGTTATCTCACAATCTGGTACTAAACTTGGTACCTTGCAAACTTGTAAATCATCAACATTTACAAACCCACATTTACACATCTTAAATAACTTCAATTTAGACTCAAAGTAATCTTGCATATTTGGATGTTCCTTTGGACTAATGTGGTCCTCTGAAAAGTTTGTAAATACTGCAATGTCAAACTGGCATCCTGCAACTCTGTTTAGTTTCAAGCTTTGTGAAGAAACTTCCATTACAATTGCTTGACAACCGTCTTCAACCATTTGTGCAAAATATTGTTGTAGCTCTATGCTTTCTGGAGTAGTTCTATCACTATCTAGCAATTTTTTATCTCCACTATAAACAGCTATAGTTCCAACCAATCCAGTCTTAATACCTTGCTTTTGTAAAATCTCTTTAATCATAAATGTTGTAGTAGTCTTGCCCTTTGTTCCTGTAACTCCAATTAGCTTAACTTTTTTTGATGGATTATCGTAAAAATTACATGCACAAATTGCCATCGCATATCTTGCATCTGGAACAACAATAAGAGTTACGTCCTTTGGTATATTTAAACTCCTGATATCTGTTGTCTCCTCGACAAGAATAGTCTTTGCACCTTTCTCTATTGCACTATCTATGTACTGTGTTCCATCTGTTGTGAAACCTTTAATTGCAAAAAACATGCTTCCTTCAACAACTTTTCTAGAATCCTTTTCTATTGTTGTAACCTCTCTATCGATTTCACCTTTGGCTCTAATTCCTTCTATTCCGACTAAAATTTTCTTTAAATTCATATAATTACCATTCCTCTCCGAATTTATTTGGTTAATATTTACATTGACATATAGCAGTTGCTATAATTGCCATTTTTACTTTTAACATTATATAATTAAAAAACGCATTTGTATAGGGTTATAGTCATTTTTTATAAAAAAATTTATAGTACATTATATTCGAGAATATCCGAAATTAGTAAAATATTTGTATCATCCAATTTTCTCTTTTGTGCAAAATTTGTCAATTCGCATAAAACATGGTATAATATATGTATAACGCAATTTGAATCGGCAGTTCTTCACACGGTTATTTGACATGTTGTGTTCCCTGCCACAAGCCAAAAGGAGGTCCTATATGGACGATTTTAAAACCATTGTCAAAAACAATGGCATCCTTGTTCCCAATACTTTTTTCGGGAACATATTTTTCAATCGGAAATGGGTAAAAGCCGAAGAGGCCTATGCTATTTTCGAAGAAAGATTTCGGCAGCGTGAATCCGAATGGGACAGCTGTCGCAAAGACTTAGAGAAAGATTGGGATCGTCCGTTCCCTGCCTTCTCCCAGGTGTTCAAGCTTCGGCCGGTGTACTTCAACAGCCCCGCTGAGGCCATTTCCGCAATCAATACGGCGCAAATGGCACTGGATTCGTTTTCTTTCAAGGAAGAATACGAATTGCAAGAACGCCTTGCCAGATTGGCATGGTTTAACTTCAAGGTGCTCAATGACGCACCAAGAGGTTGCAAGCTTATTGTCCTCAAGGAGGCTAACTATGAGCCTTCTAAAGACAAAAAGCTTATGTTCGAGGCCTCTGTGGCCGAGCTTAAGCCCTGTTCTATCCGTCTCCCAGACGGTGGAATCATGTGGCTGGCTTTCAAGCCTCAAAATCATTTCGATGACTTTAAAGACTTGAAGGTCACGGCGCAATTCTGTACGGTAAAATACCTCTAACAGAATTGTTAAAGTCAGAAAGCATCGTGTTCTCTCAAAATGAGACACGATGCTTTTTGATATATAATCACAATTTGTCAATTTACATAAAATATGGTATAATATAAGATGTAAGCCAAACAAACACAGACAAGCTATAAATACTAAAGGTTACTTAACCTATTTTTTGCTTGTCGCAAGAGAAAGGATCCAAAATGGAATTGTTTAATTTTAGTTATGCGTTAAATGTCAATGGCATTAACAGACCCTCTGGCTTTTTTGCACAGCTGTCATTCGACCGGAAGTGGTCCAAGGCAAAAGAGTGCTACCAAAGGTTAGCCTCTTGTTACCATGAACGCAATCGCGAATGGCGGCAAATCAGTGAGGAGCTGAACGTCGCCTGGGGGTATCGAATTCCCAGCCTAGTTGAAGTCGAAGGTTTCGTTAATCCTCGCTTCCGCACTCCGGCTGAAGCCGTTCGGGTCTGTCGGCAAAAGCTTAACGGTCTCAACGTTACGGACCTCTGCGATTGCGCCAAAGACTTAATCGCCGATTTCCGTTCCTGGTGGCTCGCGGAGATCCAGGTCTCCGCAAAAGCGAAGGACTGCACTCTTGTGGTACTTCGTGAGGCAAGTGCAAAAACTCCGAATCTTGATGAGATTCGGGATTTTACAGCCAGCATTAACGCTGGGCAAGAGGCTGTTATCAAGGACAGCCAAACTCTCATCTGGGTTGCTTGTTCTCCTGAGAACGTAAAGGACTATTTGAAGTTCTTTACGCGAAACAAGACTTGCGTTGATTTCAAGTAAGCCTCTACAATCCCTTGCACCCCGGTGCTCTCTCATAGAGCACCGGGTTTTTTATATTTTATTTACTTTTTGTATTGATTTTTAATAATTTTGGTAATATACTAATAGTTGGCTTAATTTTTCTATTATAATTAGCCAGAAAGGAATTGATTTATTATGATTAAAATAGCATTTTTTGATACTGAGGATTACGATAAAAAATTATTTGATGAGTATAACAAAACATACAATTATCAAATTACTTATTTCAAGTCAAGATTAAACGCAGAAACAGCACCTCTTGCAAAAGGATATGATGTTGTATGTATTTTCGTAAACGATAAGGCCGACAAAGAAACATTAGACATTTTGAATGAGTGTGGAGTTAAATTGTTAGCTCTAAGATGTGCTGGATTTAACAATGTAGATTTAAAGCATCTTGGTAACATTAGAGCCGTACGCGTTCCACAATACTCTCCATATGCTGTTGCAGAGCATGCAACTGCCCTATTACTAAATATCAACAGAAAAATATACAAATCTTATCAAAGAGTTAAAAAATACAACTTTGCACTTGAAGGACTTGTTGGTTTTGATTTACATGGCAAAACAGTTGGAGTTGTTGGAACTGGAAAAATTGGTAAAGTCTTCATACAAATAATGAAAGGTTTCGGAACAAAGGTTATTGCATACGATTTATTCAAAGACGAAAAAGCAGCTGAAGAATTAGGCTTCGAATATGTTAGTTTCGATGAACTATGTGAAAAGTCTGATATAATATCACTTCACTGCCCTCTTACACCTGAAACAGAGCATATTATCAATAAAGATTCTTTAGCTAAAATGAAAGATGGTGTAATTATTATCAACTGCAGTAGAGGCGGATTAATTAACACAGATGACTTAATAGCTGAACTATCAACTGGTAAAATCGGTGGTGTAGGATTAGATGTATACGAGCACGAAGAAGATTACTTCTTAATGGATATGTCTGGTTCATATAAGAGAGACAAAAATTTATCACTATTAATCTCTATGCCAAACGTTATAATAACTGCACATCAAGCATTCTTCACATCAGAGGCATTAAACAAAATTGCAAGTGACACATGTCAAAACATTAAAGACATCTTCGAAACAGGAGCTTGCCAAAATGAACTAAAAGGTGAATAATCTTTTAACTCATATGTTTTTTGAGAACAAAATTATATATCAAAAAAAAAAATGTTATTTTGGAAAAACAAGGTCGAGCCCGCCTTTTGAGGAGTCCGAAGGACCTCCAACCAAGGGCGACTTACCGTAGTTTAACAAAATAACATTTTCTTTTTTATTATAATACATGCCTAAAAAACATTAGTCCAAAAGTTTAATATGCAATTATCGTTGTTCCACTTTTTGTTTTTATTCCTGCTTTTGGTAATTGTTCTGTTATTGTGTCTTTTTCTTCTCCTTCATTTTTCTTAAATTCTAATTGTAGTCCAACGTCTTCTAATGCCTTTTTGGCTTCTTTTTCTGTCATTCCTATTATGTTTGGAACTTCTACTTCCTGTTTTTCTTCTTCTTGTTCATTGTCTTTTTTTATTTCTAGATATGGAAGTACCTCTCCTAGTACTTGTGAGCCTATTGGTGCTGCAACACCTCCACCTTGATGTCCTCCTTCCCCAGTTGGATTGTACAAGGTTATTAATATGCACACTTCTGGATCTGATATAGGAGCCGTTCCGATGAATGATGTTACGTATTTCCCTGTATTTACACCATCTTCTGATGTTCCTGTTTTTCCGCCTATACTGTATCCTTTTACTTGAGCATTTTTCCCGGTTCCTTCTGCAACAACGCTTTCCATCATACTAAGCATTTTTTTAGACGTTTCCTCTGATATTACTCTGTCTTTCTTCTCTACTTCTACGTTTGTTACTTCTCCTGTTTCGCTGTCTATTATTTGCTTTACGACTCTTGGTTTTATATATGTACCTCCATTTGCTATTGTAGAAACCATTGTTATCATTTGTATTGGTGTAACCTCAAATCTTTGACCAAATGCAATTGTTCCAAGTTCAACTGGTCCAACCTTTTTTTCAGCTAAGAATATTCCTGTTGCTTCTCCCGGCAAATCTATTCCAGTTTTGCTTAAGAATCCATACTTTCTTAGATATTCATAATATTTAGCAACTCCTATTTTTTCTCCTAACCCTATAAATACTGGGTTACACGAGTTCATAAGTGCTTGCCTTAAACTCTCAGGTCCATGTGGCCTATAATATCTCCAGCATTTCATCTTAGTTCCAGCCACGTCAATATAGCCAACACAACAAAACTCGCCTTCTTTATCCGTTGTTTGAACTATCCCTTCTTGTAGTGCAGTTGATGCAGTTACTAGTTTAAATGTTGAACCCGGCTCATATGTATCCGAAATTGCCTTATTTCTCCACATTGCCTGAAGTGCATTTGAACGTTCAGTTGCAGTCATAGAACTCCAATTAGCTTTTTGTTCTTCATTATTTATAGTATACGGATCATTCAAATTAAAATCTGGGTAACTTGCAATTGCAAGAATGTCCCCATTTTTAGGGTTCATTACACATATGTTTCCACCATCTGTACACACATTATCTATACAAGCTTCTTTCAAATATTTTTCTGCAATTCCTTGAATCGTTGCATCAATAGTAAGTACTAAATCATTTCCGTCTTTCGCAGGTTCATAATTCTCAGATACATCGCTAATATCTAGCCCTTTGGCATCTGTCATCTTTAAAATCTTGCCATTTTCTCCATTTAAAACATCGTCATACCTAGCCTCTATCCCCGCTAGCCCTTGATTATCACTACCACAAAATCCTATTATTTGCGAAGCTAAATTATTAAAAGGATAAAATCTTTTGGTATCTTCATCAATATTAATTCCAGATGTAATATTCTCATTCTTCATCCATACACGAAGTTCATTGCTTTTATCTTTATCAACTTTTTTTGCAATCGTCTCTATCGCAGTTTTCTTATTTACCTTTTTAAAAACTTTTTCATAATCTAATTCAAACAATTCAGCAAATTTTCTAGCAACTTTCTCCTTATTTTCTTTAGATATGTTTACAGGATTTATGGTAATTGTTTCAACACTACTGCTAGTTGCTAGTACTGTCTTACCAGTTGCATCATAAATAGTTCCTCTCTTCGGATTAATTTTTCTATCCAACGTTTGTTGTAAATATGCCATCTGTTGTAAACTATCTCCATTATGAAATTGAATCCATGCAACCCTTATTATTAAGGCCAGAAAAACGGTAGTAACAATTAAAAGAGCTATTCTAATTCTCTTCTTTCTAGAAATTTCACCAGTCTTTTCTAGTTGATATTTCTTCATTTTAGATGCTCTTTTTAACCTTTTCTCTGCCTTGTTCTTATTTTTATTTTTTCTATGTAATAAATTTTTGTTTAATTTCTCATCTCTACTACTATTCTGTTCTTGTTTTTTTAGTTTCTTAATATTCAAAAAATCCCTTAACATACAAATCACCTAATTATATGTATTCGGATTTCTATTGAATATAACCTAACAAATATAAGCATTATTTCATAATTTTAATATTTTTTGCTTTTTTGCATATATTATCAATATAACCTTACAATATTTTTGAATTCTATTTGACTTTTTTTTAGAATTCCTGTATAATAAGGTTACAGATAATACTTTAGGCGATGTAGCACCAACAATGGGTGTGTTGAATTAGGCAACTAATTCCATCGCCTACTTTTTTATTTAAAACACTTTAATTCCTGCTCCATCCAATTTTCCATTATGAGTCCTTATTGCTGGTAATAAAATATTCCAAAAATCACTATTGTTATTTTCAAATTTTCTAAATATTACTCCTGCACAAAAATCTGCTAACTGCACACCTGATGAATATTGTGAATCCACAAAAACTATGCTTTCTGAAAAGTTTGGAAAACCTATATATTTAGTACCTATCTGTTTTGCCCTTCTATATGCTATTTGCAATTCCTTATCCAATTTATTATTATTATCATTTTTTCTACTATCCGTAAATAAAATAACTGGCACATCCGTATCTCTTCCATGTCTATCTGTTATTTCCATGCAAAATCTCTCCATTAAAAGATTTAATGAATACGCATACAAATCATTGTGGTCTTTTATTATTTTTTTCTCTTTATAGCATTTTTCTTTATCCATTATAATTCCAACCACAGAATTCTTATTCTCTGCTATTATTTCACATACATCTTTCTTGTAATTTATATATTCTTCTAGTGTCATATTTAAAGAATTATAACTTGAATTCCACTTAGCTTCTGTGTCTATACTTAAATTATACTTTATTTTTATTTGATTTAATTTCTGTTGAATATTTATTAATTCATTTCCATCTATCATAAAACCAGATAAAACAAAATATTTTGTCGCACCATTTTTTAGAGCTTTACTTTCTGGATCATATCCTCCAGGTTGTCCAGATTCATCTATAAATACTATGTACAATTTTCTCACCTCTATTATTCTATTTTAACAGCTTTCATCACTTTTTCTGTTGCTTTTGCAACATTTTTCAAATATTATCTAAAAAAAATAAATAATACCTATTTTCTCAAATAAGTATTATCTATTTAATAATCTGTGTTAATTTTTTTATTAATTTTTCGAACCAAGAAGAATTATCATTTAATATTACTTCTTCTGATGCAGGTTCTACGTAGTCTTTTTTCTGTAAGTCTAGATAAATTTTGTTGCTATTATCTAGTTTTTGCATTCCCAATTTATCTTGTGCAGCCTTTTCGATAGAACTTAAATTTAAGCTATTTTCTATGCTTACTTTTAATTGTTCGTTTTCTTTTTGTACCGCACTTACTTTCGATTTTATGTTTTCTTTTGAATTGTATTCTTCATTTATTAGTGAGTATCTATAACTTATGGTAAATAGCATAACAAAAGCAAGACCAATATAAACTACTGGTTTATAATTGTACTTATTCTTTTGCTGTTTGCTAGTTTTCTTTGTGTTTTGTGGCTTTACATTTGTTTTTTTCTTAGCTTTTTTTGTTGGTACATATTCAGGCTGTAATTTTTTTGGGCTAGTCTCATACTGGTACCCATAGCCTCCATAGTTTGCCATAAGTTATTCCCCACCTCTTTTCTTCTTTAGGTTTTATTTTTTCTCGTGTCTTTCAAATATTCTAAGCTTAGCGCTCTTTGACCTCGAGTTTTCTTCTTTTTCTTGCTCTGTTGCCTCTATTGGCTTTTTGTTAATTATTTTTCCATAAGATTTATAATTACAAACGCAATATGGCAATTCTTTTGGACATGTACAATGTCCTTGAGCTTCTATATACGCATTTTTAACTGCTCTATCTTCTAATGAATGAAATGTTATAATGCATAGTCTTCCATTTTCTTTTAAACATTCAATAGAATTTAAAACAGTATAATACAATGGTTTTATTTCATTATTTACTTCTATTCTAATTGCTTGAAATGTTCTTTTTGCAGGGTGTCCGTCTTTTTGTTTAGATTTTGGTATAGATTCTTCTATTATCTTCACAAGTTCATCTGTTGTTTCTATAGTTTTTTCAGCTCTATATTTGCAGATATTTCTTGCAATATTTCTAGAAAATTTTTCTTCTCCATACTCAAAAATAATATTGGCAAGTTTTTCTTCGTCATAATTATTAACAACATCTTTTGCTGTTAATGACTGCGTTTGATCCATTCTCATATCTAGTTCATTGCTTCCTAAATAACTGAATCCTCTATTACGCTCGTCTAATTGATATGACGAAACTCCCAAATCCAACAAAATTCCATCAACTTTGTCTATATTCAATTCTTCTAAGATTTCTTTTATTTCATCATGATTGCCATGAACATATTTTACATTTGAAAATTCTTTTAAATTTTCTTTTGCAACTTTTAAAGCTTCCTCATCACGGTCAATGCCAATTAACATTCCCTTTTTAGACAACCTTTTAGCAATTTCTTTGCTATGTCCGGCTCCTCCAAGAGTTCCATCAACATATATTCCGTCTGGATTTATATTAAGTCCTTCAATACATTCATTTAGCATTACTGGGGTATGTTTAAATTCCAAGTTTCTATCCTCTACTTTAAAAATTTTATATAGCACAATCAGTTGGTATTATTCATACCAACTGGCAAGTGCTATCTTATTATCCTTTTCATTAGTATTTTGGACTTCATTTGTTCACTCCATCATTCGTAATTTTCATTATCTTTAGTGGTAATTTATAGCCATCTTTAGTTCCTACTAAATTTAGCTTTGGTAATTTAAATTATTTAATCTTTTGAATTGGATTTCATCTCGTGTTTTCTTTTGGTGTAGGTTAGTTTTCTTTAGTTGGATACGTTTTTTTAGTTGAAAATATTTTTTCTTTTGTTCACATTTGGCTTTAGTATTTTAATGTTTTATCATTTGTTTATAATTTTCTCTTTTGTTTAAGACTATATAAACTTATAAAAGTTATATACCTAAATCTTCCATGTTTTGTTCTATTTCTTCAATAGAAAGATTTTCTTCACTATTATGTTCTTCCCATTTTGCCTTGTCCCAGATTTCTATTCTGGTACCAGCTCCGATTATTGTTACATCCTTGTCCAATTTTGCAACTTCACGAAGCTTTCCTGCTATTAAAAATCTTCCTTGTTTGTCTAATTCACATTCTGTAGCCCCTGATAAAAAGAATCTTACAAAGTTTCTAGCGTTTTTGTTGGTGATTGGTAGTGCTTTTAATTTATCTTCGAATTTTTCCCATTCAGACATAGAAAATCCAAACAAACAACCATCTAAACCTGTTGTTAGTATAAATTTTTCTCCCATGTCATCTCTTAACTTGGCTGGCATTATTAATCTGCCCTTCGCGTCAAGAGAATGTTCATATTCTCCAATTAACACTTTTATTCACCTCGCTAACACTTTTTCACCACTTCGTACCACTTTCTACCACTTCAATTAAATTGTAATACAAGAAATTTAAAAAATCAATACTTTTTTCAAAATTTTTTTCAAAATTTTGTTAATTTAGCATTTATTAATTTTAATTTCTTTTTCTGATAATACTTTTTGTGCCACGGATATAAAATTACATTCCGTATCTGTTAAATATATTTCTGTTTTTCCTGTTTTAGAACCACTCAATAAATTTTCTCCTAAAAGATTTTGTAGTTGATTTGCAATTACAGTTCCTGTGTTTATAACTTCGGCATCTGTTCTCAATTCATTCTTAAATAGCTCTGCAAATAATGGATAGTGCGTGCATCCAAGTACTAAGGCGTCTACATCATGCAAATTTTTCATATACTCATGTACAGTCAATTTTGCTATTTCGTTATCAATCCATCCCTCTTCTGCCATCGGTGCTAACAACGGGCATGGATTGCTCAAAATTTCTAAATTATTATTGTAATTCAAAATAGATTTTTCCCAAACATTGCTCCTAATCGTTCCCGCTGTTGCAACAACACCAACTTTATGAATATTCTTATTCTTCGATATGTATTTTGCTGTTGGCTCTATAATTCCAATAATCGGAATATCATATAATTCCTTTACAGCATCTAAAGCCTGACTCGTGGCCGTACCACATGCGATAACTACTGCTTTCACATTCTTCGAAATTAGAAAATCTATTCCACTCTTAGTTAAATTTATAATACTTTCTTTAGATTTACTTCCATACGGGAAACTTTTCGTATCTCCTAAATACACAATATTTTCATTTGGAAATTTCTTTCGTATTTCTTTATAAACTGTTAGTCCTCCTACTCCAGAGTCAAACATTCCAATCGGTCTATTATCCATATTTATCTTATTCCTTCCATATTCAAATCAAATTGGAAAATAATTAAATTTTGACAATGAAAACTGACTTAGTCAAAATTGTAATTATTCTTCAACCTTAACAGATTATATGGCAAAACCAGCACTAATGCAACAGTAACAAAAATATTACCATTACATAATATATATAAAGCAATAATTGCTAATTAAATGAAAGGAAGAATAAATTATGGAATATGATAAGAATATTTGCCCAGTTGTTAATGTTGACGGAGTAATAGAAAGAGGAAAACAATATGACCTTGATATAACTTTGCCAGAAGATAATAGAAATGTTATTTATGGTATAGTTAGAGATTGCTACAAAGATCCTGTAAAAGACGCTGTTGTAAAACTTATAGAAGTTGAGTGTAAAATGGGAAAAGATATTAGAAAACCTGTTTCTCACACATTTACTGATGACAATGGAGAATTCGTATTCGGACCACTTTGCGCTAACAGACTTTATGAAGTTGAAATTTGGGTTAACAACGTAAAACACGCAAAAATATGTACTGAGTGTCACCGCCAAGGTGAATGCTTAAAAGGTGTTGACATGGATTGCAAGAAAGACGACTGGAAACCAGGTAAGCCAGGAAAACCTTGCGATGAAAAGCCATGTTGCAATAGAGATTCAGAAGCATCATCAGAACAATAATCTTGCAGAATACTAAGGCTAAATATTAAAAATATACAGCCTTTTGATTAGACAAAAAGATAGAAGGAATGGATTTTCCGCTCCTTCTATGATTTTAATTTAATTTCTCTTTTATATATTTTAACCTTTGTTTTGTATCTTGACGAGAATGAATTACCGCTAAAATATGAATATTCTCATCATTTATAGAATAATAAATTTTATGTTCTCTATAAATTAATTGTCTTATTATTGTTCCTTGTACATATGTATATACTTTTCCTAATCTTGGATTTAGCTTCAAATCATCTACATATTCTACTAGGCTTTTTAGATATTCCTTAAAATTTGTTTTCTTAGTATTATTTTTATAATTTTCTAAATCCGTCACTGCTGGAGTCGTCCATATAATTACCATGCTTTCATCTCCTCTAGTAATTCTTCTGTAGATAATCCTTTTTCTTCTTTAACTGCATTCAGCCCTTTTTCAATTTTAATCCTTGTATAAATTGCTTCAATAATATCATCAAATGTTGCTGTATCTGGAAGTGAATTCGTTACTTCCATTACTAATTCCTTAATCATTTTTATCCCTCCCTAAATAGTTCATAAAAAATTATATTTTCTCTTTTTTCTATTAATATTATACTATGCCTAAATATAAATGTAAACTTTTCTTAATATTTTTTATAACATTACAGCAATTTTTAGTATAGAGAAAAATAGAAGGAATGGATTTTTCCGCTCCTTCTATGATTTTTATATTTAAACTAATCCCATTTTTCTTGCAAATTGTTTTCCTTTTTTCATCATTTTCTTTGTGTCACTTTTCGATATCCAGTCTGTACAAAACATTGTTACACCGACTGTAACCATACTGCCAACTAACATTCCTTCAATAAATTTCATGTAATTACCTCCTTTTTAGTTTAGTATTGTCTTTTTTTACCTTTTATATACAGTTTAAAATAGGAATATATTTCATATGCACTTATAAATAATAGAAACGCTCCAAACAGCTTTCGTAATTCTGCAACTGGCATATTTCTTGATATTACTGCTCCACAAACAGCTCCTATTACTCCAAATACTATGAAAAACATTGCGTTTTTAAAGTTGATTAATTTTCTTTTTGTATTAAGAATTATACAAACTAGTGCAGATGGAACAAAGAACAACAAATTTGTCGCTTGTGCTACATGTTGTTCTAAATTTAAAAATAGTGTTAAAAATAAGATTAATACAGAGCCTCCACCCATGCCTAAACCTGTGAATATTCCAGCTAAAGTTCCAATAATTATTTCTAACATTTCATGCCTTCCACCTTCCTATAGTCTTTTAGAAAAATACTATCTTTATACCAGAATAAATTAGAAATAAAATAAAAATTAATTTTAGATATTTTCCTTTTAATATAGCCAATAATTTTGAGCCGATAAAGCTTCCAATAATTCCACCAATACAACACAGTATTCCAGTTTTCCAATTTATATAGTTACCAGTTCCATAAAATATTGCTGTAACAAGCACCATTGGCAATATACAAAATATAGCCGTGGCTCTTGCTTCTTTTTCTGAAGAATTAAAAAAATGAATATATGCTGGAATCAATAAAAGTCCTCCACCAGACGCAAACATTCCACTAATAAATCCTACAATTAAACCTACTAATATCTTTTTCCACATAAAAAATCCTTTTTAGTAGTATTTGTAAAACAAAAAACTTTATACTCATTATCTATAAATTGTTTTACATCTTATTAATAAAATACCGTTAATTCTACTCATAAAATTTCAAATTTGCATTTTTTCATATAAAAGACTTGTTTTTTTAATAATTTTATGATATCATATTTGATAGTCGATTTTAGTAAATCAATAGGAGGTGCAATAGTTATGGCAAAATGTGCAATTTGTGAAAAAGCAGTATCACACGGAAATAAAATTAGTATAGCACGTTCTCATGTTAGTAGAAGAGCTTCTAGAACATGGAAACCAAATCTAAGAAGCGTTAAAGCTGTTGTAGATGGAGAAACAAAAACAATTCAAGTATGTTCAAAATGTCTACGTTCTGGAAAAGTAAACAGAGCATAATTTAAAATCGTCGTTCCATTTAGTTGGTCCTGACGATTATTGTTATTTTGAATAAACGAAATAAATTATTATACAGAAATAAAATGATGTATTTAATAGGGCTACTTTTTAGTAGTCTTGTTTTTACATCATTTTATTTTTTCATATGTATTATTCTTCTTTCAATCCGAATATTAATTTAACAAAGCCTCTTAAAAATTTTGGCACCTTTTTTACCACAATTTTCATATTTAATCACACTCCTCCCTACAAGGTACAAATCTGGTTTGAAAAAATTAAATTTTGGCAAAATTTAAAAGGCAATGGAACATACTTTTTGTATGTTGTTGTAAATGTAACGAAACCAAAATTGTAATTATTTTTCAACCTAAACTACTATTTTGCTACTTTTTGCAGAATAACCATGCAACACCTAATATAAACAATGCACAACCTATTATAAATAGCCATCCTGTAATTGGAAGTAATAACACTAGCAATATTCCCAAGCCTATTCCAATAAGGCAAACTCCTATAGTCTTTTTCAATGCCTCAAACATATATTACCTCCTTTTTTATATAATATTATTTGTTTTACATAAACGTGCTTCTATTTATTTATTTTGAAAAATATTGTATAATTAGATATGTAATATAATGGAAAGGAAATAAAAATGACTAAACAAAATGCAATTAAAATTATAGAAATTTTAAAAGAATTATATCCAGACGCCAAGTGTAGTCTAGATTTTAATACCCCATTTGAAATGTTGGTGGCTGTTTGTTTATCTGCTCAGTGTACTGATGAACGAGTAAATAAGACAACTCCTTCTATATTTGCAAAATATGATACTCCTCAAGACTTTGCTAATGCTGATATTCATGAATTAGAAGAACTTGTTCACCCATGTGGCTTTTATAAGAATAAGGCTAAAAATTTGAAATTAGCCGGCGAAAAAATTATGAAAGATTTTAGTGGCTCTGTTCCCCACACTATGGAAGAACTTATGACTATTCCTGGTGTTGGCAGAAAAAGTGCCAATGTTATAATGTTGGAGGCTTTTAATATGCCACAAGGAATTGCAGTAGATACGCACTGCAAACGTATTGCAAATAGACTCGGATTTTCAAAAGAAACTGAGCCATCAAAAATTGAACAAGATTTATTAAAAGTAATTCCAAAAGAATATTACAAAGATGTTAATCATATTTTTATTTGGCATGGAAGAAATTTATGTACTTCTCAGAATCCAAAATGTGATAAATGCCCATTAAAGAATTATTGTAACTTTCACTTAACCAAATAATATCTTTACAAAAGAAAATGTTTATTTTTCAAAAATCAACACGTTGCTCTTGGTCGGAGCTCCTTCGGACTCCTCAAAAGGCGAGCTTCCGGTCTCTTTTGAAAAATAAACATTTTCTCTTATATATAATTTACTCATTTCATTGACATTTTGCCATTTTAATTATATAGTGTTTTTATAAATTACATATAGAAAGGGGAAATTTTATGAAATTTTCAAAGAAATTAAAATCAATTTTATTTTTTGCTTTAGTTTTAATTGTTTTACTTTCATCTGTTGTTTTTGCAGATAATGAAACACCAATTACAAAAGCAGATAACGAAGCAGGAATTATGCTAGTTGACGAAAATTTAGAAACTACCTCAAACGTTGTTTCAAAAACATTGTATTTAGCAGATTCTTCTGTTACAATCGACTATCCTGTTGAAGGAAATGTTTTTGTAATGGCTCAAGATCTTACTATTAGTGGTAATATCTCTGGAAATGTTTTTGCACTTGCACAAAACTTAAAAATAGAAACTACTGGTTCTATTAATTCAACTTTATTTGTTTGTGCAGAAAACGTTACAATTGATGGTACAGTATCTAATGTATTTTCTATGTCTAGCAGTTTAACTATTAATAAAAGTGCTAGAATTATGCAGGATATCACAGCTGGTGGTAGTACATTAAAACTTGGCGGAACTATCGGAAGAAATGCAAACTTTGGATTTGATGAAATATATGTATCGGATTCTGCAATTATTTTAGGAGATTTATCTTATTCTTCAAGAGTTGCTGCAATTTCAGAAGACATTGTATCTGGTACAACATCATTTAAACCAATAGAGGAAGTTAAAATTGAGCCAAAAGATATTATTAGAGAAAAATTAAATGATTTATACACTTTATTAGTAGTTTCTTTAGTTATAGTTTTAATTGTTGTATATGCAATGCCAAAATTTGCAGATAAAGAGCAAAAAATTGTTGAAAACAAATTAGCATCTACATTTGGATATGGTGCATTAGCACTAATACTAATTCCATTTACATGTTTAATATTATTCTTCACAATATTAGGAATACTACCTTCTATCGTGCTATTGCTTGTTTACTTGTTTATAATTATGCAAGTTGCAACACCACTAGTCGCAATCGCTATAGCTAAAATAATTTGCCAAAAAATTAACAAAAATACAAAAGGCTTTACTCTATTGTTTAGCATGCTGTTAGTTTTAGCAATTGGGGTATTAGAACTAATTCCTGTTTTAGGAAGCATTGTTTCATTGCTAACAGCCATATTAGGACTTGGAATTATTGTATATGCAATTTTTCATTCGACTATAGAGCCTAAAAATGACTCAAAAAAAGATGATAAAATTGTTGCAGAAGCAAGTGCAATTATAGAAACAAATGGAAAAGATGAAGAAAACAAATAAAAATTCACTTGTATATCTAGTGTTTTTTGTATTTATAAAACAAAAAGATTATTGTACTGAACTCAAAAAGCTGGACAGTATAATAAATAGAGTATATTGGAAAGTTTGTGTAAACTTTCCGATATACTCTATTTTCGTTTTATTGAGTGCTTACGTTATATTTCTGCTTCTCAGTTTAGGGTGAAGCATCCCTGTTAATTTAACTCTCTGGGCTCTGCTTTCAGCTATGCTCAAATTCGAGCATCCAGGTCAGGTGATAGTATAAATTTAAGTGTGTAAAATCAAAAGAAATTTTGATTATGCACACTTTTTTGTGTGCAGGAAAGAAGGAAACATGAATATGAGAAAAATAAGTATTAATGAATTTAAAAAAAGGAGATTCGAAAGGAGTTATATATCAGTATACATTGTAATAAGACCAATAACAGTAGAAAATGAACAAGAAATAGAGGTAAAAAATTTATGTGTAATATATGGATTTACAGCATTAGGAGTCAGGAGGATAATAGCAATATATTTTGAAAATACAAATGATAATAGATTTTGGTTAGGAGTATTTGAAGATTTAAAAGCAAGAAATCTTCAAAATATAATGTTTCTTGTAACACCGCAAAATAAAAATATTGAAAGATGTGCAAAAATTATATATAATAACATCGAAATAATAAGATCCCCAGAAGATATAATGTCAGCAATAGATAGATATTTTGCGTTAAAAACATCAAGAACATTAGAAATACAGTTAAAAAATCTAATATTAGCAGAAGACATAGAAAAATGTGAAGAGAATATAGAATTATTTAAACAACAATATTTGCACAACCGATTAGTCTTGGAAGTATTTAAAAGACAAGAAGATGATATAAAAAAATTGTATAAATACAATTACGATATAAGAAAATTATTATATCAATATTATGCAATAAGAGAAATCAAGAGACATATAAACAGATTAAATGAAAGACAACCATTGCAAGAAAACATAGATGATGTAATAGAACATTTTACAGAATACATAAGTTCATTTGAGAGAGGCTTAACATATTCGAAAAAAGGCTGGGTAAGGCTTATGAATATACTTTATGAGATATATCCAAAGAAAATGGAGGAATATTTATAATGAAAAGAAATAATAAAAAGTTAGACCCAAAAGATCCAAGATATATGACAAAAGAACAAGAGCAAATAGTAAATTTAATACTTAGTAATAATGAATTAAAAAGTGGAAAAGATGTATCAAATATATTTAATGAGCTTAGAGGAAAAGTAATACAGAGATTATTAAATGCAGAAATGGAAGCATTTTTAGGATATGATAAAAGTGAACATGGAGAAAAAGAAAATAGCAATAGAAGAAACGGTTATACATCTAAAGCCAAGAAAGTAAAAACAGATACAGGAAAAATAACAATATGTCCCCCAAGAGATAGAGAAGGAAAATTCGAACCACAAATAGTAAAGAAAAGACAAAGAGTATTAGAAGGATTTGATGAGATAGCAATAGCAATGTATGCCAAAGGAATGAGCTTAAAAGATATAAGCGAAATGATACAACATATATACAAGGTAGAGCTTAGCATAGAAACAATAAGTAAATTAACATCATCAGTAAGCGAAGAAGTACAGAAATGGCAAGAAAGACCATTAGAGAAATTCTATCCATTTATATACGTGGATTGTTTATATGCACCAGTAAAAAGAGATTTAATAAGTGAAAAAGTAGCGATATATGTAATGCTTGGAATAAACAAAGACGGAAAAAAAGACGTATTAGGAATATGGATAAATGAAAATGAATTCGCAACATTTTGGACAGAAGTATTTGAGAAAATAAAAGCAAGAGGAGTCGAAGAAATATTATTTATATCATTAGATGGATTAAGTGGACTTTCAGAAGCAATAGAGAAAATATATCCAAAAGCAAAAACGCCAAGATGTATTGTTCATATAGTGAGAAACATATATGGAATATTAGACAAGAAGAAATCAAAAGAAATAATAGGAGATTTAAAGAAAATATACACGGCAAGTAACGGGAATAATGCAAAATTAGAATACGAAAACTTTATCGAAAAATATAAGTCAAACGAGAAATTAATAAAAAATTAAATAGTGTTATAGAACACATATTTAATATATTTGAATATCCCATAGAAATAAGAAAAATAATATATACAACAAATCCAATAGAAAGCTTAAATAGTAGTTTAAGAAAAGTAACCAGAGGAAAAGGCTCATTTATAAGTAAAGAAGCACTATTAAAAGTATTGTACTTAAGAATAAAAGACTTGGAAAAAAGTTGGTCAAAGGGAACAAAAAATTGGGATAATGTAAAACACCAATTAATTGAATTATACGGTGAAAGGGTATTAAAATATTATTTTAATACATAAAAAATATATACAATAATACAAATTTGTTATATTATTGTATATATCTAAAATTAATTATAAAAATATGATTTTACACAGTTAAAATTAAACACTCCCTGAGCCCTGTATGCTCGAATTTGAGCATAGCTAAAAACAGAGCCCGGAGTAACAATTTTGAAAAGGGAAAATGCTCTAGCCCTTAACAAGGAGCAAAACTAGAAAATGTAGAGAAGGTAGGAGGCGTAATTTTATAAAAGATATAAAGACTCAAATTATTAATCTAATTTAATAATTTGAGTTTTTTGTTGAATAAATGAAAGCAGTAGAGTATAATATTTCACATAAAAGGACGTGATTTAATGGATATTAATAATTTGACAGAAAATATATTAAGGAGAATGCCAGCGAATTTAACTCAGATGGAACAAGCAAGATATATTTATTTGCAATTAGGCAAATTGTTTACATTTGATGAGAAATATTGGCTTGGAAATAGTAAAACGAGAAGAATGATATATAAGTCTGCGAAGAGAATACAGACTCCTAAAGATCTGAAAAATAATAAAGTTATATGTGTATCACTTACAAACATGTATAACAGTTTGCTCCAAAGGATGGGGATAGAGGCGGAAGCTGTGCATGCTGAAGATGATTTGCATGTTTATACAATTTTTAAGATTGATGGTGTTGAATATGAGGCAGATTTGCAAAGAGACATGAAATTTATACAAGCACACAGAAAGACAAGGTCGTTTGGAAGAGAACCAGATTATTCGACGAGAAAACTAATCTCGGATGAACAAATGCAAGAAATGGATGATAAATTTGGATATACATATGAGGGAGATGAATATTTAGCTATATTGATAGATAGGCTTAGAGATAAATTAGAATTGTTACCAAACATGGAACAAAAAATAAAATATGCACTTAAAAAAATAGAAAGATATGAAGCTGATACTGATATGGGATTTGTAGAAAAAATGCTATATTACGAGATGATTTTACCAGATGTACTTAGCTCAAAAGAATCAAAAAAAGTTCAGATTATGGATATGTATGTTGAAGAAGATGGAGAGAGAAAGTATACATGCTGTATATCTGCCAACAAAGAAAAGAATGAATATGTAAGATATATGTATTCTGAAAAGACAGGTACATTTTTACCAATTGATGAACAAGAGCTTATAAAGCTAATGAGTGAAGGACTTAGAACTGTTGGAAATAAAAAAATACAGGGATTAAGGAAAATTGAGGAAAAAAGTAGGTAAAATATATTGAATTTAATAGTATAATATTATATAATTTTTCAAAAAGGAGGGGATTTTTTGAAAAACAAGAAAATTTTTATACTATTAATTATAGTGGTAGTTGTGGCTGGATTAATTGGGGTAACAATCAAATTAAATACTAGCTCAGCTGAACTTGTATCCGTAAAATCAGAAAAAGAATTAAAAGCAATATATGAGAGGAATAGCTTAGAAGAAGATAATAAACTAGTAAGATTATTAACTATGCCATTTTCTCTTTCTTATTATGCTAAGTCAGCAACGCTTGGCGGAGATATTGCATATGATACAAGTATATCAAGTTCGATTGACAGTTTAAATGGAGATGCAAGTGTATCAAACATACATAATGATTCTTCGAGTACATCGAATACGAAGGAACACTCAACGACTAACGTACAGGTAGAAAACGTGGATGAAGCAGATATTACAAAAACGGATGGAGACTTTATTTATTCATTATCTGATAGTGAAGTTATAATAACAAATGTTATGGATCCTTCAAATATAAAAATTGAAAGTAAAATTGAATCCGAGGATGACTTTTATCCAGAAGATTTAATATTGTACAATAATAAATTAGTTGTAATTTCTACAAAATATATCAAATACAATCAATATAATACTTTGATAAATGTATATGATATATCAATAAAAGCAACTCCAAAGCTATTAAAAAGTTGTATGCTTCCAGAAAAATATTATACTTCGAGAAGTATTGATGGAAGATTGCTAGTGATTGCGTCTGGAAACTTAAGAGAAGAAGATAATAAGATTGTAACTTACTATGAAGAGGACAATGCAAAGAAAGATATTGGTTTAAAGAATATAAAAAGACTAAAAGACTTATTCTCGGATAAGAATACTCTTATTGCAACAATAAATTTAAACTCAGAGGATAGTGTAAAGGTAAATTCATATTTGTTTGATGTTGATAATGCTTATGTATCAGAGAATAATATGTATTTATTAAACGAAAATTACAATAACAAGAATATGTTTGGAACATACATGAAAAAACTTTTAGGACCAAAGGGGATAATTGGTTTCTTCAATTATGTAATGTATGAAGAATACAATGAATATGATGACTATACCAATATATACAAATTTAACATTTTAGATGATGGAAATATTGATTATGTGTCTAAAACTAAGTTAAGAGGAAGTACAATAAATCAATTTTCACTTGATGAATATAATGAAAATTTAAGAATTGGTTTAGAAACTTCGGAAGGTTCAAAAATTGTAGTCTTAGATAAAAAGCTAAATAAAATAGGCGAGACTGAATGCTTAGCTAAGGGCGAAAGAATGTATTCGACAAGGTTCTTAGGAAACAAGGCATACATGGTAACATACAAAAATGTTGATCCATTATATGTAATAGATTTAAGCAATCCGACAGAGCCAACAGTATTAGGGAAATTAAAAATTCCTGGATATAGCACATATTTGCATCCTTATGATGAAAATCATTTAATAGGAATTGGAATGCAAACAGAAGAAACGGTACACAGAAATTCACAAGGAAAAGTTACATATACATCAACTAATATAACAGGAATGAAGATGGCATTATTTGATGTATCTGATGTTAATAGTCCAAAGCAAATATCTCAAACTATAATAGGTGATAGCAGAACAACATCAGCTATTCTTACAAACCATAAGGCACTATTGTTCTCAAAAGAAAAAGGAATTCTTGCAATTCCTGTAAATTCATACCCAGATGATTTCGAGATAAGTGTTAATAGTAATGACGTATCAAGAATGGTAGGGGAGTATATGAATTATAACAAAAACTATACAGCTGAAGGTTATTTAGTATATAATATAAATTTAAATGATGGTTTTAAATTAAAAGGTATAATAAATCATGAAATAACAAAAACATCAGGCTATAAATATAGATATTCTGGAAAGCTTATAAGAGGTTTATGGATAGAAAATAATTTATATACAGTATCTGAAAAAATGATTAAAGTTAATAAGTTAGATGACTTATCGCAAATTTCTGAGTTGAAAATAGGAGGGAATGATTAAATGAAAGAAGAAAATGTAAATGAAAAAAATAAAAGTGCTATGGCGATTGCAAGTTTACCACTTGGAATAATATCTATTGTAACAAATTTATTTTGGTATATGTCTATACCAACTGGTATTTTAGCAATAATATTTGGAGCTAAAACAACAAGAAAATTAGGAAGTAAATTAGGAAAAGCAGGATTAATAACAGGTATAATTGGTGTGGCATTATGCACATTTGTATATGTTAGCATTTTTGCGTTAATAATTCTTAATTCGTATTTATAATACAAAGAAGGTAGGAAGATGAATATAGAGGAAAAAAATGAAAAAAAGAGAGTTAGTACGGCAAAAAAGATTATATTATCCGTATTATTAATATTAATATTGGCAATCATAAGTTTTTTAATTTATGAAATTGCAACAGTAAATAAGACATATTATATAGGTGAGAAAAACTTACAAATCCCTGTATTCGTATATCATGATATAGTTGAGGACGAATCGCAAATAGAATACGACTATATGCAAACAACTGCAAAACAATTCGAAAAACAAATTACAGGACTTATGAAATTAGGATACAAACCAATAAGTTACGAAGATTTAGTAGCGTATAAAAATGGTGAAAAAGCAATACCAAAGTGGAGCTTTTTGATAACATTTGACGATGGATATACAGGTGTATATAAATATGCTTTTGAGATTGCAAAAAAATATAATATTCCAATGACATCGTTTGAGATAAGTGATACAGTCGGAATTCCAGGCTATTACACATGGGACGAAGCAAGAGAGATGAAAGAAAGCGGACTGATGTCAATTTATTTACATGGCTACACACATATAGAGTATGATAAAGAGACTCCAGAAAGAGTGCTTTCAGACACAAATAAAGCTCAGGAAGATTTGCAGAACCAATTAGGAGATAATAATATATTAAAGGTATTTACATATCCATATGGTTTATCTACCAATGAAGAAAGAAGTTTGCTATGGCAGGCTGGATATATACAAAACTTAACAGATAATAGAATAAACCTTAGTGATAGACTTGATTTATCTGGACTACATAGATCATACCCTTTAAATAATTCGGTATTAAAAATACTATTAAAAATACAATATAGGGTACTAAGATATGAAATATTGTAGAAGAGTGCACTAACTGAATATTAATTTTATTAGATATAAAAGGACGAAGAAATTGTATATTTTCTTCGTCCAAAGTTTATTTTTTATTCAGATTTAATTTATTCAAAACTACTGCAACAGCATGTACTATTTTTGTTGAATTTTTCTGTGCTATAGTTTTTCCAATGGCTTTGCCTGATACTGTAAGTGATGCTACCAATGCACTTATTAAAAATTGTAAGTTAAACGAAATTCCAAATGATGCTGTAATTTTTAATGCTATTGAAGCACTTATGGAACCGCTTAAAACTCCGCATATATCACCAATTACATCGGCACAGAAGTTTGCAACTTTGGCAGAATTTCTAATTAATTTTACAGATGTTTTGGATCCTGCAATTCTTTTTGATGCTTTTGCATGGAATTCATTTTCGTCTGCAACGGTAACAGCAACACCGATTATATCAAAAAATATACCAATAAATATAACTAAAAATAATATTAATACAGCAGGGAATAATGGTAAATTTGTAATCGAGTTTGTTGAAATAAATGAGAACACGATTGACAAAATAAATGTCGTGATAAATACTGTGATTAACCACTTTATATTAGAATTTGTGTTAGAGTTTTTTTCTTTATTAACCTTTGAATTGGTTACATTATTATTTTCTGCCGCTTTGTTCTTTGAATTGTTATTTGTCTTATTGGATGAATTAGTGGAATCTTCTGCGTTTGCTAAATTCTCCTTAGAGGATTTATCGTTCTTACTCATATAATTAAAAAATCTCCTTAAATTAAATATTTCGATAGTGTTAGAACACTATCGATTAATTTCTAAATTAAAGTTAAGATGGTAAAATTATAAGTAAATTTTACGGTTTGAGGTCTAGCCTAATTTCTCTATCTGCTACTTAACATTACTGTTAAGCAGTTTCCTTTTCAAGCAGATATTCCAGGTAAAGGAATGCCAGATTGCCACTTAAGTCCGTACCTTAATCCTTACAATTCTATGCTTCTAATGAAACAAACATTCTAGAAGTTTTCCTTGAAATACTTTTCTAAGATTAGTCCCTTTTGCAATAGAAATTTCATATACAAAGATAAACGTATAATCCCAATGCTATCACTCAAGACAGGCTACACTATGTATGTTGTACATAGGTTATACTTAAAACGTAGATCTATCTAAGCCTCCGCGATAATAGGGAGCCTGATATGTATGCCATTACATATTTCCCTAAAATCTTACTCCCTGAAAACACACAAAACTGGCATTTCGCGCATTAACAAGGAACTTCAACGATGTGCCCTTTAGTGGATTTTTAGCCCCACCCTCATAATAGAAAGCATTACTAGAATAATGCACCATCAATTAGAATTATAACATGAAAATTAGTAAAATGCAAGGGGATAAAAAAGGGAGTTTTTGGAGAAAAATAATATGCACAAGTAGGGAATGATCAATTAAAGTATCTGCTTTTGTAATATAAAAATGCACAACGAAATTAGTAAAAGTTGCACAACAAAACTATTAAAAAGTGCACAATAAATCTACTAAAAGTTGCACAATGAAATTGCTAAAAAATGCACAATAGTATTGATTTTACACCATTTTTATTGTAGAATATGGAAGTATAAAAATAAGGCTTTCAAGATGCCACGAAAGGAAAGTGATAAAAGTGAAAGTTAGTAAAGAAGAATTATTACATATAGCAAATCTTGCAGATTTAAAAATAAAAGATGACGAAATAGACAACTATTTAGCAAATTTGCAAGATATTTTGAATTTTGCCGAAGTTGTAAACAAGGCACCAATAGAAGATTTACAAGAAACAATCGGTGCAAACGAGAATTCAAATGTATTTAGAAAAGATGAAGTAAAAATATTTGAAAATCACGAAGGTTTAATGGCAAACGCACCAGAAAAAGAAAGAGATATGTTTAAAATACCAAAGGTTATATCTTAAGAGAGAAAGGAACGCATGAATATGGGAAAATTATTTGTAATAGATGGAACAGATGGAAGTGGTAAACAGACCCAACTAGAGACTTTGAAGAAGAGGCTAACAGACGAAAAAATAGATTATAGAACTGTTAGTTTTCCAAACTACGATAGTCCATCATCTTCACTAGTTAAAATGTATTTGGCTGGAGAGTTTGGCACAGATGCAAAAGCAATTAGCCCATATATTGCTTCTACATTTTATGCGGCAGATAGATATGCAACTTATGTAACACAATATAAAGAGTACTATGAAAAGGGTGGAATAATCCTCGCAGATAGATATACCACAGCTAATATGGTTCATCAGGCAGGAAAAATTCAAGATAAGGCTGAAAGAAAAAAGTTTTTAGACTGGTTATGGGATTTTGAGTTTAATTTATATGGACTTCCAGTTCCAGCAGAGGTGTTTTTCTTGAATATGCCACCAGAATATTCTGCAAAGCTTATGAAAGATAGAGAAAATAAAATAACGCATGAGGCAAAAAAGGACATACACGAGAAAGACCAAGTGTATTTAACACAAGCCTATAATGCTGCATGCGAGCTTTCTAAAGAATATAATTGGTACGAAATAAAGTGTGTTAAAGCTGGAAAAATTAGAACTATTCAAGATATAAATGACGAGATTTTTACGGAGGTAAAAAAACACATATAGGAGGTAAATTGGCAGATGGAAGATATTACAAGACTTACAGTCCACGAGCTTGTGGAAAAATTGAATAAAAATGAATTATCTTCAGAAGAAATTGTAAAAGCTTACAAGGCAAGAATTGAAGATAAAGAAAAAGATGTAAAAGCCTTTATTACAACTACTTTAGACGAAGCAGAAAAAGAAGCTGTTAAGGCTGATGAAGAAAGAAAAAGTGGAGCAAAATCGAGTTTTGCAGGTGTTCCAATTGGAATAAAGGACAACCTATGTACAAATGGAGTAAAAACAACATGTGCATCTAAAATGCTAGAAAACTTTGTTGCACCATATGATGCGACAGTTGTTGAAAAGCTAAAAGAGCAAGACATAATCAGTTTAGGAAAACTAAACATGGACGAATTTGCTATGGGAAGTTCAACAGAAAACTCTGCAATGCAAATAACACGTAATCCCTGGAATTTAAACAAAGTACCAGGAGGTTCATCTGGAGGTTCTGCAGCAGCAGTTGCAGCAGACATGGTGCCATGGGCTTTAGGTTCAGACACAGGTGGATCTATTCGTGAGCCATCATCTTTCTGTGGAGTTGTTGGACTAAAACCAACTTATGGATTAGTTTCAAGATATGGACTAGTTGCATTTGCTTCATCATTAGACCAAGTTGGACCAATCACAAAAGACGTAACAGACTGTGCAATGCTTTTAAACTTGATTGCAGGTCATGATGAAAAAGATTCTACATCATATAACATAGAGAAAAAAGACTATACAAAGTCTTTGAAAAATGATGTTAAAGGATTAAAAATAGGCGTTCCAAAGGAATTCTTTGGAGAAGGAATAAATGCTGAAGTAAAAGCAAAACTAGAAGAAGCAATAGAAAAATACAAAGAAATGGGAGCAATTGTTGAAGAATGCTCACTTGATGTTGCCGAGTATTCACTTGCTACATATTACATAATTGCTTGTGCAGAGGCAAGTTCAAATTTAGGTAGATTTGATGGAATCCGCTATGGATACAGAGCAAAAGACTACAAAAATTTGAAAGAATTATTCGTAAATTCAAGAAGCGAAGCCTTCGGGCCAGAAGTAAAGAGAAGAATTATATTAGGAACTTATGTACTATCATCTGGATATTATGATGCGTATTACAAAAAAGCTCAAAAAGTACGTACATTCGTAAAAAGAGAATTTGACAAAAACTTTGAAAAATACGATGTTTTACTAACACCTGTTGCTCCAACAACAGCATTCGGAATTGGAGAAAAATCAAACAATCCATTAGAAATGTATTTGGCTGATATATGTACAGTTTCAATAAATATTGCCGGAGTTCCAGCAATATCAATACCTTGCGGAGTTGATAGCGAAGGAATGCCAATAGGAATGCAACTTATTGGAAACAGATTCGATGAAGAAACAATATTAAATGCTGCATATACATTTGAGCAAAAAGAAAAATTCAGAGAAAAATATAAACCAGAATTTAAGAAAGGAGAGTAAAAAATGGCAAGAGAAGATTATGAAGTTGTTATAGGACTAGAGGTTCATGCAGAGCTTTCTACAAAAACAAAAATATTCTGCAACTGCTCAACAGAATTTGGTGGAATGCCAAATACACACACATGCCCAATTTGTATGGCAATGCCAGGAACTCTTCCAGTATTAAACGAAAAAGTAGTAGAATATGCTGTAAAAGCAGGTCTTGCAACAAATTGTTCAATTTCAAAAGACAGTAAAAACGATAGAAAAAATTATTTCTACCCAGACTTACCAAAATCTTACCAGATTTCACAGTTTGACAAGCCTCTTTGCAACAATGGTTACATAGAAATTGAAGAAGAAAACGGTAAAAAGAAAAAAATAAGAATTTTAAGAATTCATATTGAAGAAGATGCTGGAAAGTTAAACCACAACGAGTTTAGCGAGGGAAGCTTAGTTGACTTAAACAGAGCTGGAGTTCCTCTAATAGAAATAGTTTCAGAACCAGATTTAAGGTCTGCAAAAGAAGCAGATGCTTATTTGAAAAAATTAAAATCTACCTTAGAATATATAGAAGTATCTGATTGTAAGATGCAAGAAGGTTCATTTAGAGCAGACGTAAACGTTTCTATACATAAGCCTGGAACACCATTTGGAACACGTACAGAAATGAAAAACATGAACTCATTTAAGTCAATTTCTAGAGCAATAGAATATGAAATTCAAAGACAGTCAGAGGTGCTAGATAATGGCGGAATTATAGAGCAAGAAACTCTAAGATGGGACGATGTATCTGGTAGAACATTTTCTATGAGAAATAAAGAAGATGCCCAAGATTACAGATATTTCCCAGAGCCAGACTTGGTTGCAATAAAATTATCTGATGAATATATAGAAAATATAAGAAAAACACTTCCAGAATTGCCAGAAAGCAGAAAAACAAGATACATGGAAGAGTACAAGTTATCTGAAAAAGATGCAAGATTACTTACTGCTTCTAAATATTTATCAAACTTGTTTGAAGATGCAGAGAAAATATGCAAAAACGCAAAAGCAGTTGCCAACTGGATTTTATCAGATATTTCTCGTATATTAAACGAGGAAGAGCTAGAGCCAGAACACATTCCATTTACAGGAGCTGAACTTGCAAGTTTAGTAGAATTAATAGACAAAGGAACAATAAGTTCTGCAATAGGTAAAAAAGTGCTTGAAGAAATGTTTGCAGAAGATGCTACAACACGCAAGCCAGAAGAAATAATAAAAGCAAAAGGCTGGATACAAATTTCTGATGAAAGTGCTATAAAAGAAGTTGTAATGCAAGTATTAGAAGCAAATACACAATCAATAGCAGACTACAAAGCAGGAAAAGATAGAGCCTTAGGATTCTTAGTCGGACAAGCTATGAAAGCCACAAAAGGCAAAGCAAATCCACAAATGTTGAACAAAATGTTCATAGAAGAAATGAATAAATAATAATAAAGATGCACAAAGAAGAATACTTCAGATGTGCATCTTTTTGTATATAGGTTAGAAAGTTATCTACTAGTTTTTTCTTTTAAAATAGTATTAAATGCGACACCACTTATAAAGAAAATAGCCATAAACATTGTAAAGGACTTAAATAGTGAAGAGCCAATTTCATATACTATGTAAGATTGATTCATGGTTAAGTAAATAGACATTATAAGTGTGGCAAATAGCACTAAAATAAACGAAATTCGTAATCCTGTAGCCATAAGATTTTTTACTTTTGGTTCAAAAGAAAAATCGAAAACAGAAAGAAATTTATTAAAAAAGTTCAAAAACATTCAAAAATCCATCCTTTCTAGTTATCTATGTAAAAACTCTACTATATAAATGATATCACAGAGAAGATGAAAAATATAGTTGAAATAAATGGAAAAGAAGTCTATAGAAAAAAATAAAATCGCAATAACAGATGTTATTACGATTCTACTCAATAAAAAACTGTGCACAATTTTTTATTTATGCATTCATTGCATTTAATTTTTTTGCTAAAGCAGATTTTTTTCTAGAAGCTGTATTCTTAACGATAACTCCTTTTGTACAAGCTTGATCTATTTTCTTTGTAGCTTCAGAAAGTAAAACTTTTGCGTCTTCAACTTTTCCAGCTTCAACAGCTTGCTCAAATTTCTTAACAGCTGATTTATATCCAGATTTAATCATATTATTTCTAGCAGTTTTCTTCTCTATAACGTTTACACGTTTGATTGCAGATTTGATATTTGGCATGTTTATTGCACCTCCCTTTGAGTTTGTAATTATAACGCATATTATTGTACCATGAAATTAGCAAATTTGCAAGGATTAGTAGAAAAATCTTTACAAAAAGTAAAAAAATACGTATAATTGACCATGAAATTCAATGTAGGAGGCCTAAAAAAGTGAAAAAATTAGGATTTTTTGGTGGCAGTTTCAATCCACCAACACATGCACACATAAATATTGCAAAAATGTCAATAGAAAAATTTAATCTAGACGCAGTATATTTTGTTCCGGTGGGAAACTTATACAATAAGCCTAGCTTGATAGATGAAAATTATAGATATAAAATGTTGAAGCTTATCTGTGATGATAAAATAAAGGTTGAAAACATTGAATTAGGAAGAAAAGAGACTTTAAATACTTTGCAAGCCTTTGATCTGATAGAACAAAAATATAAAAATACAGAAAATTATTATATAATGGGAGCCGATAATTTTGAAAAATTGCCTACTTGGAAAAATTCAAAGGAATTAATAGAAAATTACAAGTATATAATATTTGAAAGAAATAGTTCGAACTCTAAAAGCATGATAGATACACAAGAATTATTAAAACAAAACAGAGATAATTTTAAATTTTTAAATGTAGAACAATACTCAAATGTAAGTTCTGGTATTATTAGAGAACTCATACAAAATGGAAATTATAAAGAGAGTGAAAAATACACAAGACCTGAAATCGTACAATATATAAAAGAAAATAAGTTATATAAGTAAAGCTTGATAGGAGAGTTTCTATCAAGCTTTTATATGTCGCATTATGTAGAAATTTGACGATGAGTTATACTTGCAAAATGGAAAATTATGGCATATAATAATTAAAGCTTAAATCAAACATTTTTATTCAAAAAAATTAATTCGAAAAAAAATCCAATTATTAAATTTTTATAGGAGTGATGCATTAAATGCTATCAAAGGTTAATAGTATTGCGCTCAGAGGTTTAGAAGGTTATTTGATTGAAGTGCAAGTAGACATCTCATCTGGCATGCCTTATTGGGAAATTGTTGGACTACCTGATATGAGTGTAAAAGAAGCAAAAGAGCGTGTAAAAACAGCCATAAAAAATTCTGGTTATGAATTTTTAAGTAGGAAAGTTATAGTTAATTTATCCCCAGCAGATTTACGAAAAGAAGGCTCTTATTTTGACTTACCAATAGCGGTGGCCATTTTATTAAACATGGCTGTAATAAAAAGGATAGAAACTAATACTGTTATAGTAGGAGAGCTGTCTTTAGATGGTTCTATTAATAGAATTAATGGAATTTTGCCTATTTGTCTAGAAGCTAAAAAGATGGGAATTGATAAGATAATTTTGCCAAAAGAAAATGCAAGAGAAGGAGCTTTAGTTGATGGTCTAGATGTAATTGGTGTAAAAAATATAAGAGAAGTAATTGGGTATTTAAATAATAGTGTTGAGATTTTACCAGAACAAAAAGTGGGGTTTAAATGCGATAATCTATATCAAAATATGGACTTTGAAGATGTTAAAGGGCAAAAAAATGTAAAGCGAGCATTGGAAGTTGCGACAGCAGGAGGGCATAATTGTCTGTTGATTGGTAGCCCCGGCTCGGGTAAAACAATGATGGCTCAAAGAGTTGCATCTATATTGCCGGATTTAACCTTTGAAGAAGCGATAGAGATTACCCAAATATATAGTGTGGCTGGGAAAATGCCACCTGAAAATCCGATTATAAGTAGTAGACATTATAGAGCACCGCATTATACTGTTACACCAACGTCCTTAATTGGAGGAGGAAAAACGCCACAACCAGGAGAAATAAGCCTTGCACATAATGGAGTGTTATTCTTAGATGAATTGCCACAATTTAATAAAAATACATTAGAACTACTTAGAGGGCCAATGGAAGACGGAAAAGTTAATATAAATAGATTAGGAGGAAACATTACATATCCGTGTAGATTTATGTTTATTGCCTCAATGAATCCATGCCCATGTGGATATTATGGAACAAAGGAAAAGGAATGCACATGTAGTGAAAAGGCCATCTATAAATATATGGACAGACTGAGTGGACCTCTATTAGATAGAATTGATATACAAGTAGAGGTAAATTCTGTAAAATATATAAACCTAATAGAAAATGAAAAAGAAGAAAAGTCAGAAGAAATTAGAAAAAGAGTAAATATGGCTAGAAAACTACAAAGAAATAGATATAAAGACTATAAAATTTTTTCTAATGCAGAATTAAATTCAAATCTAATAAGTAAATTTTGTATCCTAGATAATGAATCCGAAAGACTATTACACTCAGCATTTGAAAGATTAAAAATGAGTGCAAGAGCATATACAAGAATATTAAAAGTTGCGAGAACTATAGCGGATTTAGATAATTCAGAACAAATAAAAAAACAGCATATAGCAGAAGCTATACAATATAGGAGTTTGGATAGAAAGTATTGGACAAGATAGAAGTTTGCTAAATTTGTATCTTATTATAGGAGGGAGATTAATTATAGAAATAATTAAATGTTATGAAGAAAAATATCCACAAAGGCTATTACAAATAAGGGAATATCCAGAACAGTTGTATTGCCAAGGAAATGTGGATTTATTAAACGAGCAGAAAATAGTTGCGATTGTTGGCTCTAGAGATTGTTCAGAATATGGCAGAAAATATGCTAATATATTTGCAACAGAACTTTCTAAGCATGGTATATGTGTTATTAGTGGAATGGCAATAGGAATAGATGCATCTGCACATAGTGGTGCTATGCAAGAAGCAGGAAGAACGATAGCTGTTCTCGGTGGTGGTTTAAAAAATATTTATCCTGTGCAAAATTTATGGTTGTATAATAATATAATAGCAGGAGGAGGATGTGTAATTACAGAATATGCAGAAAATGAAGAAACTAAACTGAGTAATTTTCCGAAGAGAAATAGATTGATTAGTGGTTTAGCAGATGCTGTTTTGGTTATAGAAGCAGAACATAGGAGTGGCAGTAAAATAACGGCTAAATATGCTAAAATTCAAAAGAAAAAAATATATTGCATTCCAGTAAATTTAGACCAGAAAAATAGTTCTGGAATAAAAGAACTGCTGATTGATGGAGCGAAAATAGTAACTACACCGCGACAATTAATAGATGATTTATATGGCAAAAACGATAATGAATTACAAGAAAATAAAACTGAAGAAATATGCGAAAGAGGTCCAATTTTGGGAGAAGATAATATGGTTTCAGAAGATTGTAAAAAAATACAAGAACTATTAAATGATGAAATGACGTCAGAAGAAATAGCAGAAAAAATGAATAAAGATATTTCTGAAATAAACTCAATACTTATGATTATGGAAATAGAAGGAATAGTTGAAAAAGTACCAGGAAATTATTATAAGAGAGTAAATTAAAAATTTGCTGTTTAGGAAGGATATTGCTAATGGATATTAGACAAGAAGTGGGAAAAAAGGGAGAAGAGATAGCAACTAAGTATCTTAATAGTAGTGGATATAAAATACTAACAAGAAATTTTCGAGGTAGTCATGGAGAAATAGATATAATAGCAAAAGAAAGAAACCAAATAATATTTGTTGAAGTGAAAGCTAGAACAAATTTAAAGTATGGAAGACCAGCTGAGGCTGTGACTAAAACAAAGCAAGTTCATATAGAGAAAGCAGCTAAATATTACATATATAAAAATAAATTAGAACATAAAGAAATAAGGTTTGATGTTGTGGAAGTATATTTTCTAGATGGAAAGTATAGAATAAAGCATATAAAAAATGCAATGTAACAATAAAAGCACAAAAAACACTTGAAAAAAGCACAAAAAACATATATAATGAAGTCGCAAAACAAAATACATTTCGATAAATTGAAAGGAGCGATTTTTATGAACATAAAAATAACAGGAAAGGAACTAAAGGCAACAGATGCAATAAAAAATTATATTGACACAAAATCAGAGAGAATAGAAAAATACTTTGATACAGAAGATATAAATTTATTTGTAACAATAAAAAAAGAAGGCGGAGACCAAGTTGCAGAAATGCAAATATCTGTTTATGGAGAATCATTCAGAGCCGTAACGGCAAGCAATGATTTATATGCTTCAATAGATAAAGATATTGACATATTAGAAGGCCAAATTAGAAAAATGAAAACTAAAAAGGACAAGCAAAATATGACAGATTCTATAAGAGCTAAAGAAGCAAGCAGAGCCGAAGAGCACGAAGTAGAAGATGAAATAGTAAAGACAATGTATTACAGCATAAAACCAATGGGAGCAGAAGATGCTAAATTGTTGTTAGAAGATCAACCACAAAACAGATTCTTAACATTTGTTAACATTGAAACAGGAAAAGTAAATGTTATATACAAATTAAAAGATAATAAAAACTTTGGTTTAATAGAACCAGAAGCATAGTTTGAAGATATGAGATTATAAGACTAATTATTAGTTTTATAATCTCTTTTTGTTTTTATATAAAGAAAGAGAAAACTTATAAAATTAATTGTCGAATTCTGATATACGATACTGTAAAAATATGTAAAAAACATATTGACTATATTTCAAAATAATGTATAATTGAATTAGTTAAATTTTGATATATCAAATTACTATATCACAAATGATTTTTTCAAAAAAATTTATTCTAAAATAAAAATCCAATGTAGTAAATTAAATAGAGGGAGGCAAAAGTGAATAAAAAGCTATTTGTTTTATTTATTGTGCTTGTATTGGCTGTAAGTATAGGCTTCTTGTTTTCGTATGATAAAAAAGTTATCGAAAATGAAAAACAAAATACTATTGAACAAGCAGAAGAAACTGAAGAAACAGAGCAAGAAAT